>ENA-UOWE01000322-UOWE01000322.1-activated-sludge-metagenome-genome-assembly--contig:-NODE-322-length-70864-cov-6.381872_pt1 | contig 70864 bp, 65 predicted proteins | sample MGYA00249841_ERZ761562 | MGnify/ENA primary metagenome ERZ761562 (study PRJEB28883, sample SAMN05720200) | activated sludge metagenome | isolation source: Anaerobic digester | place: Japan... | reverse complement strand
TTGTTGCCCGGCAACTATATTATTTTTCATGGGCAACAATCTGGCAACAAAGATAGGTAAAAAAAAGGAAATTGGGCAACAAATAAAAGAAAATAATTTACTTAATTGCTAACAAAAACAGGCTGTTGGAAAAAATGAGAAAGATAATTACTTTCCTATACAGAAGTTCCTGAATATATTATCAAGTATTTCATCACTTGTTATCTGCCCGGTGATCTCACCAAGGTAGTGGATTGCCTGGCGGATATCTGTTGCAATAAGATCTTCCTGTAAATTTCCTTTTAGACCCTGCTTTACTCTTTCAAGGCTATCTATTACCTGAAGTAATGCATGATAATGTCTTATATTTGAAATAATTACATTATCAGAATCCAGACTGGCATTACCTGCAATCCTAACTAAGTTCTCTTTAAGGATATCAATTCCTTCACCGGTTAGGGCTGAAATAAATAACATAGATTCATCCCCGGTCAATGATATATTATTCCTGATCTCATCGCGTTTGCCCTGTTCTGCTGTATCTGTCTTATTTAAAAGGATGATTTTGCCGGTATCAGATTCCCTTACTGTATTCCTCACTCTATCAATTGTATCGTTTATCTGAACCAGGCTGTCATTTATGTCTATGACCATCAATATAATAGCAGCTGTGCGTATCTTCTCGTGGGTCTTTTTTATCCCAAGGTTTTCAATTATATCATCAGTATCTCGCAGCCCTGCCGTATCAGTGAAACGAAACTGGACCCCATCAATTATTGCCATATCCTCAATCGCATCCCTTGTCGTACCCGGTATCTCAGATACAATAGCCCTGTCTTCCTTCAGCAGGGCGTTCAGAAGGGTTGATTTTCCAGTATTTGGACTACCTGTAATAACCACTGGTACGCCATTTTTTATCGCGTTACCTAGACTAAAAGATGAAGCAAGGTCCTTTGCGATTTTCAGAACACGTTCAACTATATCCTCCAGTTCTTTCCTGTCAGCAAATTCAACATCTTCCTCACCAAAATCAAGTTCCAGCTCAATAAGTGAGGCAAAATGAAGAAGGTCGGCACGCAGTATATTTATCTCATCGGAAAATTCTCCCCGCATCTGGCTCATTGCGATCCTGTGCGCAGCCCTGGATTCCGATGCCACAATATCTGCAACAGCCTCAGCTTGTGAGAGATCCATCTTACCGTTAAGGAATGCCCTCTGAGTGAACTCCCCGGCCTGAGCCGGGAGAGCCCCATGCTTTATCAGCAGTTCAAGTACCTTGTGCTGGATATATGGTGACGCGTGACACGATATCTCTATCGAATCTTCTCCGGTATAGGAATGAGGAGCTCTGAATATGCTAACAAGAACATCATCAATCAGTTCATTATCAGAACGTATCTCCCCGTATACTATTGAATAACCCTTCTGATTGTCTATCATTACTTTCTGGTCTGCCGGGAAGAATATCCTTTTGCATATTTCCAGGCTTTTCGGGCCGCTGATCCTTATGACTGCAATAGCACCTCTGCCTGAAGTAGCCGGAGCACAAATCGTTTCGCCTGTTCTGAGCATGGTCTGGCTTGTGTTTCAGGCAAATGTATGAAACTTAAATGAAAAGACAACAGTCAGATACAGGTTCTATAAGGACATCTACCTTTCCAGGTTCTGCACTGTGAACCAGGAATCCGCAACCTGAACCTTTTCTGCAATATTGCTGAATATTATCTCTGATTTTCTGTTAGTTATAAGGTTACTGGCGATCATGTTCGACACCATATATTTCCCTTCCGGTAAAGTATAAAAGCTCTTTATTTCAATTGTTTTGAAATGCTGATTATCGAAATTATAGAAATCCATCTTTTTTATCTGGTATTTGTCCATGCTTATATAGCTCACTTTCCTTGAATAACCGTATTCATCGGCTTTATCTTCATTTACCGGAACGCTTTCTATTATCCATGTATTATCCGCACCCGATCCTTCCAGATGCCTGCTTCTAAAGTCGGCGAGGCTGGGAGAGCCCATATCGGCATTTGAGAACTCCGAGCTCATAAAGCTTTTCCCACTCTCTGAGGATGATATTCTACGGGTTTTCTTCAAAGCAGGCATAAAGATCCATATCTCGTCTGATGTAGTTTTATTATCAACTATAAGCATGGCGGTTCCTTTTACATCAGCCGGTTCAAGGAATTTAATAAGCCTTTTTTCAAGGCCGCCAGGAAAACTCTTGGATGTCATTGAGATAGTCCTGTTTCTTACAGCACCATTCTTTTCTGTTATAGAGAGCTTTATTGTTGCCTGCAATGAACTGATTATTGTCAGCTCACGGGATTTATTCATTATCTGATCAGCATCCGGTAACTGGGCTGACACCGCATTAAGCCACATTATTGATATTAAGAAGATCACTGATTTTTTCATTTTTATTGATTTTTGTTTTTGTTAAATCCTTTGTGACAAACACCGGCCTGAAACGAAATATGATTGCAGGAATGATTATCAAAGCCCCCAGAAGGCAAGAGCCTATGGAGATTATAGTGAGATAGCCAAAGAACCTGATGGACGTGAATCCTGACAGGATCAATGGTGAAAAACCTGCCATAACTGTAACTGCATTAATTATGATGCTTCGGCCAATAGTTGCCATCGATGCCCGGGTGGATTCCTCAAATGATGATCCGTTTCTGACCTGATTATTGAAGCACCAGATATACTGAATTGTAAAATCGACACCGACGCCGATCATTATCGATGAAAGCAGTGCCGTTGCAGCATCAAGGGCAATACCTGCAAAACCCATGAATCCGAACATTATCATTATCGAAATTGCCAGCGGAATTGATCCGATAAGCCCGCCTTTGGCTGACCTGAAGATTATAGAGAGAAGAATGAAAACCGTGACAAGCGCAAAGATCAGTGATAATGCCTGCCCTCTTATTATTGACTTTGCAAAATCGGCCATTATTATTGCATACCCCCCGATAGTTGTCTCAGCCGGTATTGATGAAGTAAGCTCACTGATCCTTGATTTCGCATTTCTTATGACGCTGTTCTCCGGGTTCGACAGACGGATCAGAATATGAGCTCTTGTATTTTCAAGGTTCATCATCTGCCTGAAATCATCAGGATCACCGCTCATATTGTAAAGTTCAAACATCTGCGCAATGCTTTCCCGGGAATCAGGAATCTTATCATATCCTTCTTCATCTTTGTTAAATATCGCCTTACTCATTTCTCTCACAGCCTGCGATATGGAAAATACTTTCCCGACTCCTTCGGCTTTTTCCATCTCCCTGGTCAGATTATCAATTCCTTTCATTACAATTGGATCTTTAATGTCGCCAGATACCATTACCGAGATAGTCTGAGAACCGCCGAATTTATTGTTTATCAGATCAGAAGCCATCTTTACAGGACTTTTCTTCGAGAAATAATTCTCCTGATTAGTTTCAATTTTCAGCATGAAGATCCCTGCGGAAACTGCGACTGTTATAATAACAGCACTTATAAGGATACTGCGTGAGTGTTTTACTATTAGATCAGAAAGGCCTTCCAGAAACCTGTAAAAGCCATCTGTTCTCGTTTTGGCCGTTTTTAATCCGATCCCTGATTCTTTTCTCATATAGATCAACGACGGTATGTAGAAAAGACTCATAAAAAGGGCAGCAGATACGCCAATGCCTGCAAGGAGACCAACCTGCCTGGCAGGAATAATAGAATGTGTAAGAAGTCCGAGAACTCCGGCAATTGTTGTAAGTCCGCTGAATAATATCGGCATATTCAGGGATTTCAGGAGCTCCTTAATCATCCCGGTTTTTGAATTTGCAGCGCTGTGAAGCCTGAGTTCCTGATAACGTGCCACGAGATAGATACCGTAATTATTTGCCACAGCGATCAATATGATAGGTACAAGGATTACTATCATCGACAGTTTCCATCCGAAAAGTGGAATAAGACCCATGCTTATTGCTACTGACAGAACAACCACGGAAAAGGGAATGACTACACTTTTCCAGTCACCCAGAGAAACTTTAAGGATAAGGAGCATTATGAAAAGCGCTAACGGTACAAGAAAGACAGCATCTTTTACAACATCTTTCACAATGTACTGCCGGATATAAGGCAGGCCACCTTTAAATATCTGTGAATCACCGCTATGCTGAATCAGAATAGAATCGATCTTATGCAGCGTGGCTTCTTCTGTTTCCGATGTATTTATGGTGGCAGTTATTGAAGCGGTTGTCAAATCCGACGAAACAACGATGTCGCGTGCAAACCTGTTGTTCAGAATATCTACTTTAAGATTGTCTAAATCTTCTTTTATAGAAGGTATGTGTCTGATAAGAGGATCCGCTACCATCATATCCTCGCTGCTCTTGATTGTCCTGACAGTAAAGGGAGATATCCTGTTCGTGACTCCTGAAAGTTTTGATACATCCCTGTCTATCTCTTTTATCATATTCAGATTTGCCTCAGTAAGGATCGAAGAATCTGAAATGAGCAGCATAACCATGTCCTGAACTCCGAATTCCTTTTCTATCTTGTCTGTCTCAATTCTTGAATGCATTCCGGATGGAATATAATTCCTGATATCGGGATCTGTTTTTGAAAATGGTATGAGCAACCCGAGGGTCATGCCTGTTATAAGGCATCCTATGATTATGAACCAGCGGTATTTTATTATAATATCAGTCATTTTCAGAAGTTTACCTTAATCCCGATTTTAAAGCAGTTCATGAAATCATCTGCAATATCAAAGAGAGAACCCTTTCTCCCTGAATAATATTCCCCTCCGGCTGTAATTGTAAGCCCGTCAGCAGGTTTCCAGACTATTTCGGGCATTATCAAAAGATCACGCGAAGTGAAATTGAAAAGTGAAGTAACCGATGGTGTAAGCTTCCCATACTGGAGGTCAGTCTCCACTCTCAGTCCTCCCGAGTGATACCATTTTTTAAGCTGATAATTATAGAGTCTGTTGAAGGCTCCGGTCTGCTGACGTATAAAACCTTCAAAATCGAATCCCGGGGTTGAAAGAAGAGTACCAATTAATGCCGGGTCAATGTCAGTTCCCAACAGTGGATCAACAGCTGAAGGTTCAAAATCAGGTATCATTTTGCCTGAGTATTCGAATGTTATGCGCCAGTTGCCCTTCATCCAGTCGACTCCGGTAACCCATTTTATCTCTTCGAGTGGTACATACTCATTGGTTTTATAAGAGAGGTAGGGGTTTGTCCAGGCTGCTTCGCCTCTTATACCGAGATCACCAGCAGTGGCTTCGAAATCAAATCCTAAATTCCTTATCTTATATGGTTTGGCATTCAGGTCAGCTGATGGTAAAGGTATCATGTTAATTGTATCGATCGAGAACCTTGTAAGTGCTATGCCGGGCATAGGATCATAACCATCAAACCATGACAGGCTCATATCGATCCCTCTCGCATGAAGGTCCGTCTTCAACCCGTAGCTCAACATCTTCCTGTCAGTCAGCAATGATTCTATCTGATAGATATTAATATAAGAAGGAATGTCAATAGGTTCTATAAGAAGCCTGGAAGATCTGAAATAAGGAATAGCCACTGCCTGAATTGTCATTACAGGGGATGGGTACCACTTCACCTCAGCCAGCAGATTCCCCATATCAATATCTTCGTGATCGGTTGAACGGGAAACAAGGTTCTGAGGACTAAGTTTTTGCGTGGGATTTGTGAAGTCGGCACGGCCCCATTTTATTATCTTCTGGCCAATGCTTATGTCCCATTTCTTTCCATTAGCTGTGACGTATGCCTCTCTCAGGTCGAATCTGCTGACAGGTTCTGAGAATTCTGTTCCGTAGCGGTATCTCAGGTCAGCAAAGCCCTTGAAATGAGTACCATCGCTATAATCAAGCTTCAAAGCAAAATCAGAAAATGAACTGGGAATGTGAAATTTATTATCAGTATCATCAAAGCTGCCATAAAACCCGCCCCTGACAAAACCATACAAACTTTTAGTACTTATATTTTCACTGAAGTTTGACTTATCAGCTTCCTGACCGGAAGCTAATCCTGAAACCAGAAAAAAAACAGATAGTATCTTAACCTGAATAGAATTCATTTGTTGTTTTTAATACAAAAGAAGGACATTATCAGAAGCGCGTCGTCTCATCCGGCTTTCCCGAACCAGCATCTGAAGCAGATATTGTGCGTGCCGCTTGGGATGAACTAATAATGACAGTGTTAATAAAAGTCAGAATGAAGTGCAGATAGTTGGCTTTTATTCTTTTATCCCTGTGGTCTTCTCCCGGTATTGGCTTGGTGTAACACCGGTAATAGTCTTGAATATTGAATTAAATGTGGTTTTTGAATTAAATCCGGAATCGTAAGCGATGGCCAGAATCGTGAAATTGTTGTTTTTTGGATCCTTGAATCTGGAAATTACCTCCGTGACCCTGTATTCATTGATAAAAGTAAAAAAATTCCTGCCGTGTTTTTCATTCAGGACCTGAGTGATATGGTGCCGTGGAATTCCGGTTATCTCTGAAAGATCCTGTATGCTGAGATCCCTGTTCAGGTAAGGTTTCTCAGTCTCCATTACAGAAAGAAGTTTATTCAGGTAGGTGAGAGCCTGTTTATCCTTAAGGCCGCTTTTTGTGTATTTCTCCGGTTCTTTCTTGAAATCCCCGTTAAATTTTATCTCTGAACCGAAAATCTCAGGCTGCTTTATTACATAAAAACTGTAAGCAAATGAAAACAACGCTATAAAGCCGAAAACTACGAAATACGGGTCAAAGGGAATTATGTCGCCTATCATATTGAGCCCTCCCAGTACGAAAAGGACAAGGAATGCAACATAGAAGCTTATTGACAGAATCTTAAGCCAGTTTAGAGTGATTACCCCTGATGTGTAGGAGACCAGGTCCTTCAGATTACGTTGATGATTTCGTATCTCAACGAATGACAGGGTACTGTATGCTGTCACTGAAAGAAAAAAAGCCGTACTGTAAACAATCCTCAGTGATATAAACCTGTCAGGTGTGAAAAAATCGCCCAGGTCTTTTAGAAGCGGCACTTCCCTGAATACAACCGATACAACAAAGAATACTACAAAAGGAACAAAATGCAATAAATTAAGCCAGTTGAATTTACGTTCAGGATCCGTCATGAATCTTACATAGAGATAGAGGAGGGGGCCATAGGTAAAGGCTATGAACGGGAATGCATACATCTCTATAACCTTCGAGTTAAGCAGTGCTATTATGAGCTCTGTGCATATAAGAAAAAGCCAGGCAGCCATCAGGCGGTTTGCAACAGTGAAAGGTTTCTTTGTGGAAATTAGCAATGCCGCAAAAAATGACTGAGATATGCCGATGTATATTACAGGATCAATATTCACCATTTCAGTCCATAATTTTCTTACCCAAATATAACGAAAAGGAGAGAGAATTAGGTACTTTTGAGTTTGCAGTAATTATCAAATCAAATGTTAAACAAATGGAAAAAGGTGCATGGTGCATGGTGCATGTTGCAGGATGTGAGCCAGGTCGGGAATTTCCTGACACCTTGCAACCTGCAACCTGCAACCTGCACCATTCAAAAACGACTCTAAATAATTACAACTAACTATGAGCATCTTACTGAACCAGCATTCGAAAGTTATCGTTCAGGGTTTTACCGGGAGCGAGGGCACCTTCCATTCTACGCAGATGATAGAGTACGGAACGAGGCTTGTGGGAGGCATCACTCCGGGAAAGGGAGGTCAGATTCACCTTGGATTGCCGGTATTCAATTCTGTCCGTGAGGCTGTCACGGAAACAGCTGCCGATGTATCTGTAATATTTGTTCCGCCCTCTCATGCAGCGGATGCAATCATGGAGGCAGCAAACGCAGGGATTAAGCTGATAGTAGCAATAACTGAAGGGATACCTGTTTCGGAAATGGTAACAGTCAAGGAATATATTAAGTCCTACGATTGCAGGCTTATCGGGCCAAATTGCCCCGGTATCATTACTCCTGGAGAAGCAAAGGCAGGCATCATGCCGGGATTCATCCACCGTAAAGGCACAGTTGGGATTATCTCCAGGTCAGGCACCCTGACCTATGAAGCAGTTGATCAGGTCACAAAACTGGGTTTAGGACAATCAACCTGTATTGGTATAGGAGGGGATCCGATTATTGGCACTTCCATCCTGGATGCAGTGAAACTTATGATGCACGACGATGGCACTGATCTGATCGTGATAATCGGTGAGATAGGAGGAAATATGGAGACTGAAGCCGCAGAATGGATAAGGAAAAACGAAACTAAACCGGTTGTTGGATTTATTGCCGGACAGACAGCGCCGAAAGGACGAAGGATGGGACATGCGGGCGCCATAATAGGAGGGAAGAACGATACTGCTCCGGCCAAAATGGCAATAATGAAAGAATGTGGTATCCATGTCGTCGAATCCCCGGCAGAGATCGGCAATACTGTAGTAAAGGCATTAAGGCGTTAAGGCATTACGGCCAAACGACTCCCAGACTATTAGACTCTAAGACTCTCAGACTCTAAGACTCTCAGACTTTCTTCCTATATTTGCACCACAAATTCAAAAATTATGGGACTACTAACAGGAAAAACCGCATTAATTACGGGAGCATCCAGAGGTATCGGTAAGGCAATCGCTCTGAAGTTCGCAAAAGAAGGTGCAGATATTGCCATAACCAATATTGCTGATGACGAGGAATTCAGAAATGCTGTTAAAGAAATCGGACAGTATGGTACTAAAACCAAAGGCTATGTCTCCAATGCTGCTGATTTTGCTGATTCGCAGAGAGTAGCTGGCGAAATAATCAAAGATTTCTCCGGGATTGATATACTGGTAAATAATGCCGGGATCACCCGGGATACTCTACTAATGAGGATGACAGAGGAACAATGGGATACAGTTATTTCTGTCAATCTCAAATCGGTATTTAACCTTACAAAAGCTGTGATAATGCAGATGGTCAAACGTAACGGCGGCTCAATAATTAATATGAGTTCTGTAGTAGGGGTATCGGGCAACGCCGGACAAAGCAATTATGCTGCATCAAAAGGCGGTATAATAAGCTTTACAAAGAGTATCGCCAAAGAAATGGGATCCAGAAACATAAGATGCAATGCCATTGCCCCGGGATTTATCATTTCTGAGATGACTGACAAACTTCCGGAGAATATAAAAACGGAATGGATTAACAAGATCCCCCTTAAAAGAGGCGGTACACCCGAGGATGTGGCAAATGTTTCTTTATTTCTTGCATCAGAGCTCTCTTCTTATGTTAACGGACAAATAATTCATGTGTGCGGAGGTATGTTAACTTAAAAAATTTTATTATATTTACAGCTTCGCAGGGTGTCTATCCTTTTAGCACGAGGAAATGCAGCGAGACATATTTATTCCACACTTATTTTAAACAGACACCCTGCTTCTTTTTTTTATACCCATGCATTTAATGAATAATACGATTTTTTACCTGATAATTATCTTTCCTGTCGCTGGTTATCTTATTGAAAGATATCTTGAACATCTCAATTTCAAAATGTGGTCAGATAAACTGCCGGACCGGCTGAAAGGCATCTGCCCTGATGAAGATTACAGGAAATCGCAACTGTATGATAAAGACAATAAGAGGCTTTCGCTCTGGTCATCAACTTTTAACATTGCTATCATACTGGCTATGATACTTCTCGGAGGCTTTGCTTTTGTGGATGACATAGCAAGGAGCATAAGTCAGAATATGGTGATAGTGGCACTTGTTTTCTTTGGGATAATAGGCCTTGCCTCCGATCTTATAAACATACCGTTCAGCTGGTACGACAATTTTGTGATTGAAAAAAAATACGGATTCAATACAATGACAACCAGGACATTTATCACAGATCATATTAAATCGTGGTTCCTTGCTCTCATTGTGGGTATACCTGTTCTTGGTCTCATTACCTGGTTTTACTATAAAACCGGAACACTATTCTGGATCTATGCATGGATCCTGATAACAGTATTCTCAGTCTTTATGAATTTCTTTTATTCAGAGCTGATTGTACCTCTATTTAATAAACAGACTCCTCTTGATGAAGGTTCATTGAGAGATAAGATAGAAGGTTTTGCATTGAAGACCGGGTTCAGGCTTAAGAATGTCTTTGTGATTGACGGATCCAGAAGAAGCACAAAGAGCAATGCATATTTTTCCGGATTCGGTAAAAAGAAAAGGATTGTGCTATATGATACACTCATAAAAGAAATGAGTGAAGATGAGATCGTAGCCGTACTGGCTCATGAAATAGGCCATTACAGAAAGAAACATGTTCTTACAGGAATGATATTTTCAGTTATCCTGACGGGATTTATGCTGTTCCTGTTTTCTCTTGTCTCTGACAATCCGGGGCTTTCTCTTTCTCTCGGAGCTGATGAATCAAGCTTTCATCTGGGATTGATAGTCTTCGGTATATTATATAGCCCTCTTTCACTTGCTATAGGACTGGTATCCAATGTTATATCACGCAAGCATGAATTTGAAGCCGATAAGTTTGTCAAAGATAACAGTTATGGTCCTGCGCTCAGTGATGCCCTGAAAAAGCTCTCTGTAAAGAACTTATCGAATATGATGCCCCACCCGCTTTATGTCTTTTTCCATTATTCTCATCCGCCTTTGCTCCAGCGCCTGAAAAATCTGGAGTGATTTCGCTATATTTGCACCGTTTTTGCCTCCTTAGCTCAGTCGGTAGAGCAGCTCATTCGTAATGAGCAGGTCGTGGGTTCGAGTCCCATTGGAGGCTCAAAATTATATCCGTTATCAGGGACCTTTTTTGTTTACTATAAGCGCATTTGGCGGAGACTATTTCTTTGATGGAATCCTTGATGATTTCAGAATTTACAACAGAGCTTTAACTGAACAGGAGGTCTCGGCACTTTTCAACGAATAATAATTGCAAGGTATCAGAGGCCTTCCGGATAATTTATCTATATCATCTGTTGAACTTTTACAGAAATTATCTGTTTAAGTTTATGATACGTTTGAGATATAAAAATTCCAGTAAAATGAAAAACGTCCTGGCAATTTATTACCTGTTGTTCTCTATATGTATAATTTTAATTGCACAACCCGCAAATGCGCAGAATGAAAGTGACATTAAAATATTCACATCCGGCAGAGTAGGGATGACCCATTCTTCTGAACTCCCTGCCCCAGGAGAATTCAATTTTGTAATAGGTCATCGTTTCGGAGAAATTGACGGAGGTTTCTATGATATGTTTGGCCTCGATCTCGCGACAATGCGCCTTGGCTTCGATTATGGATTTTCGGATCGCTTTGCTGCCGGAATAGGAAGAAGTACCTGGGAGAAAACATATGATATTTACTTTAAGAGTGCAGTGCTGAAACAGAAAGAAAATGGATTTCCTTTTTCGCTGACCGGTTTACTGACATGGTCAGTTGCCACAACGAGGAATATCTATCCGGCTGAACATAATGGATTTATGGACAGAAGCAGTATGTCATTTCAGGTTTTGATGTCAAGAAGACAAGGCATATTCAGTTTCCAGGTCTCACCATCAGTTTTCAGAAATAATTTAGAAATACGTGAAAATGAACCACTTGTCCTTTACAGTGTTCCTGTAACCGGCAGCCTTAAAATTACTGATAGGATTGCTTTCTCTGCACAATATATACCTGTCTTTAACAAACCGTCATATGTAAGAGAGAATCCGTTATCCCTTGGATTCGATTTTAAGACAAGTGGTCATCAGTTTCAGCTTCTTTTCAGCAATACTATCGGAATGTTCGAAAAGTCATTTCTCACTGATACAAATGGCCAATGGGGAGAAGGGAAGATTTATTTCGGTTTTAACCTGGTCAGAGTTTTTTACCTCAAATGATTATCAAATTTTATAAATATGAACAGAAGAGATCTTATCAGAAGCATAGCAATCGGAGGAGCCACAATAATTCTTCCACCAATGGTTTTAACATCATGTGAAAAAGGATCTGATCCTGGAGGAAACAATAATGGATCAGGAACCGACATAAAAATTGACTTATCACTTCCAGCCAATGCTGCTCTCCTGAGTGCGGGCGGATTCCTTGTAACAAGTGATGTGATTGTAATCAATTCGGCAGGAACTTATTTGGCTTTATCGGTAACATGCACACATTCGGGCTGCAATGTGTCGTACAATGCGTCTGCCGGCAACCTTCCCTGTCCATGTCATGGATCTGTGTTCTCAACCGCCGGTGCCGTTCTAAACGGACCTGCAACTTCTCCGCTATCGGTTTATTCTGTAACCAAATCGGGAAATATCCTGACTATTAGGAAATAAGAAGAGATCCAGCACCTATTTAAACATTATGTGCCCTGACATTCATAAACCTAAGTGTCAGGATGTTCTCTTTTCCAGATACTGCTAAACCCTCCTGCGTTTAGATTAAAAGAGGATCAAAAAAAAATTTGACTTCTCTTTTTTACTGGTGTAACTTGTATAAAATTATCTGATCACTTCAAATTAATTTCTATGAGCAGGGGAATAGTACTTTCAGCAGTTATTTTGTCTGCTTTAATTGTCACTTCATGTGCAACAGACAGAATCAATATTAAAAGGAATAATGATACTGCATGTAAAACACCTGAATCGAGATATGATTATGGTAAAAAGACAATGCAGTCGGTTAGAACAAAAGGCAGAAACCACCCCGCATCAGGCTATATTATAGCCAGGAATGACCATCATAAAGGTTCTGCAATCAAAAAGACACCAAGGAAGAACACCGGTCCGGTCAGGTCAGTAAATGAGACTTTAAAAGCCAGTAATAATAGTCAGCTGAGCTATCCTGCTTTAAATAATGAGATATCGTTTAGTAATACTCCGGGGAATTTATATTTAGATCCTCCGGATTATAAATTGTTAAATTTTCCGGCCGATCAGCTAAGAGTTATTAATCAGGAATATTTTAATAATGTACAACCATCATATGCGAGACAGGTTTCTGCTGATCAGGCTGAAATTATATGAATTAAAAGGGTTAATGAACCCGGTCAGGTGAACATTGATAATCTACCGTTAGTCTGGTCATCTGAAAAAGATAAAATGATCCGGGCCAGTGGAAGGCCAGGGTACCCTAATGATATGCCTGCTAAAGAAAGTGAATACATATTCCTTCTGATGGCTTTGCTAGCCGGACTGATCCCTCTGGGAATAATAAAGGCAAATCCAAAACTTGCGGCTAATATTTCATACTGGGCAGCAATGAATCCGTGGAAGACAAGATTAATGTTTGCACTTGTCAACACCGGATTGATAGCCTCAGGGCTTTTAATTGGCAAACATCTTGCCGACAACAGTGTACATTTTTCAAATCTTTCCAGAGATATGTTATTTGGCGTTTTCTTATCATCAGTCTTACTGTATCGCGAAAAGCATACTTCAATCAAGTTACTGAAACATACCTATCTGAAGCAGAAAGCGTTCGACCTGGCTCTGTCAGTATCAGGGTTCATGCTTATGGTAACAGCAGGAAATGATCCGGATATGAGAGTATCCTTTACGAAGTTGACTGAACTGAAGGGTTCTGAGCTGCAAAGTACAGTCAAATCAGTCGATCAGTCAGAGGCAACCGGACAACTGGTATTATATAAAAATGAAGACCGTCAGCAGGATCAGACAAACTCCTATATTGAAGAGGAAAAACTCATGAAAAGGAAGACAGGCTTGAGGATACTGACTGTTCTGGGGGCTATCATACTGGGTGTTGCTGTAGCCGGAGGAGCATGTGCACTCGAATGTAACGGAATGACCGGCTTAGCTTATATTACCGGAGTGGGAGGTGGACTGCTTATCGCAGCACTTGTAGTAGCAGCTTTTAAAGCAATCCGAAAACTGCAGCCTAAGAAAGAAATAAAACCTTCCGAAGGAACTGACTCTGTACCAAGTGAAAGTGTACTGCAGACATAAATTGATACACCTGCCGCAATCCAAACTGATCACATACTTCAGATTATTACTTCTGCAGGAGCTTGAATGTGCCCTTGTAACGACAGAAAACTTTGGTTCCTGAATATATGCTTGCGTTGCAAAGGATATGCGTGTCTTTTGTTCCCGACTCTAATTCCAGATCAAAATTAATTACTGTGTCAGCCCCCGGATCAATTATCGACAAGAATCTGGCTGAAATGATCTTGTCGATAAGTAAATCCATCCTCATCTGCCTGGAAACGATCTCTTTCAGAATCTGAATTATACAAACGCCGGGTAATACTGGATCACCCGGGAAATGACCTTTAAATATATCATGATCAGGGTTCAGCCGGATCTCGACAAGGATCGTGTTGCCGGTGTCCCGGGGAATTATCTTATCAATTGTATAAAGATCATTTAGAAGCATCAGGGTATCTAAAGATCAACGACTTAATAAATTTATGATTATTCTCTGAAACCGGACCGGTTAAATACAACATTTTTAAAAATAAATACTGCGAAACAGTTGGAAATGCTGCAAAAATGTATTAAATTAACTATTTAATAGCTGTTTCGCAATGAGATACGCATTAGTAACCGGAGGCTCCAGAGGCATTGGAAGAGCCGTTTGTCTGAAACTGGCTTCAATGGGATTTTTTATCCTGGTAAACTTCAGATTAAACAATGCAGAGGCTGATAAGACACTTGAGATGATTACAAAAGCCGGTGGCAACGGAGATGTTCTGAAATTCGATGTATCTGATCATGAGGCTGTTGAAAAGGCTATAACAAAATGGAATGAGACTCACAAAAACGATTTTATCGAGGTCCTTGTCAACAATGCGGGAATAAAGAAGGATACTCTGCTGACTCTGATGGAAGAAGATGAATGGCATGATGTTTTAGATATTGATCTTAATGGTTTTTTCTATGTTACTAAAGCTGTTCTTGAAAATATGCTTGAAAGAAGATGTGGCCGGATAATAAACATCTCATCCCTGGCTGGTTTGCATGGAATACCTGGACAGGTTAATTACTCAGCGGCAAAAGCCGCACTCATAGGTGCGACAAAAGCGCTGGCTAAGGAGGTCGGAAAAAGGAATATAACTGTTAACGCTGTGGCCCCCGGGTATATAAGCACAGATATGACTAAAGATATCAATAAGCCTGAAATAGCCCGAATGATTCCCCTTAACCGCTTCGGGACCCCAGAGGAGGTTGCTGAACTTGTTGGCTTTCTTGCATCGGAAAAATCATCATATATAACCGGAGAAGTCATTTCAGTAAGCGGAGGACTGTACACATAAAATCTTATATCCTTTAATGAACAGAGTTGTAATAACCGGTGCAGGCATCTATTCTTCAATCGGAAAGAACCTTGATGAAGTGAAAGACTCCTTATGGAATGGCCGATCTGGTATCGTTATCGATGATGAAAGAAAAAAAATAGGTTACCAGTCGGCTCTGACAGGTAAATTGGAAACGCCTGATCTGAAGGGTATTCTTGACCACCGTGCCCGTGCCTGTATGCCACAGCAGGCGGCATTTGCATATCTTGCTACAGCGGAGGCATTGAAAACTGCAGCCATCACTCCGGAATATCTGGAACAGAACAGTGCAGGAATCCTTTATGGAAGTGACAGTTCCGCTTTGCCGGTAATTGAGGCTGTCGATATCATCCGCGAAACAGGTGATACCGGAATGCTGAGCTCCGGATCCCTGTTCCAGTCAATGAACTCAATAGTTACGATGAACCTGTCGGTTATCTTCCGCCTGAATGGCATCAACTTTACAGTCAGCGGAGCATGCGCCAGCGGAGCTCATGCAATAGGTATGGGATTCCTGATGATCAGGCATGGCTATCAGAATATCATTATCTGTGGAGGATCACAGGAAGTGAATCTCTATTGCGTAGGCAATTTCGATGCATTAGGAGCCTTTTCAAAACTGGAATCTGAACCTGAAAAAGCCTGCCGCCCTTTCGACAGAAAGAGAGATGGACTGGTCCCAAGCGGTGGCGCAGCAACTGTTGTTCTTGAAGAGATGGGGCAGGCACTCCGGAGAGGAGCGCCAATAATCGGAGAGATAATTGGATATGGTTTCTCATCCGATGGATCTCATGTATCTGTCCCTGAAGTAAAAGGCCAGGTAAGAGCGATCAATATGGCACTAAGCGAGGCAGGGATCAACCCCCGGCAAGTTGATTATATAAATGCCCACGCTACCTCAACTGTTGTTGGAGATCAGGTCGAAGCAAAGTCTGTAAATCAGATCTTTATGCACTGCAAACCACCGGTAACATCTACAAAGTCAATGACGGGACATGAACTTTCAATGGGTGGCGCAAGTGAAATAGTCTATTCACTCATAATGATGCAAAACTCATTCATCGCACCAAATATAAATTTTGAGGAACCTGATGAGATAACTTCCAGACTGAATATCATATCAAGAACAACCTCCTGTGAGATAAATACTTTTCTTTCAAATTCATTTGGATTTGGAGGTACTAATTCATGCCTGATAATTAGAAAACCCGGTTAAAATATTAATCCAATCCTAAAAAATGGACAAAGAGGAAATAATTAATGCTATCAATCAATTCCTGGTACAGGAATTTGAAATTGATGAAAAAAAACTATCCCCGGATTGTAATCTTAAAGATGATCTCGGTCTTGAAAGTCTTGATTTCGTGGATATCGCAGTTATGATAAAAAAGAGATACGGTATTAAATTGAAAGGCAGGGATGTGATCTCAGTTAAGAATCTGGGCGATCTGTACGGGTTGATATATGATCGGTTACAGCGTCAGCAGGTATCTGTATAAGTTTTTCTTATCTCATAATTTATAAATATTCAGTATTTTACATGATAAAACCTGACGAGTGCGAAATACTTGATTTCATCCCGCAAAGGCCCCCAATGGTAATGATTGACAGGCTGGATTACAAAGATGAGAAATCGGCCCGCGGTTCTCTTTATATAAATGCTTCGAATATCTTTTGTAGCGATGGTTTCCTCAGTGAGGCAGGCGTGATTGAATTCATAACTCAAACCGCAGCAGCATATAAAGGCTATCAGAAATTTGTTGAAAATAAAGAAATAGGAGAGGGATTCATCGGAATTATAAGAAATCTGGTTATTCTGTCATTACCTGCAATAAATATTGAAATCGGGTCTGAAATACTAATAGAAGATGAACTTTTAGGTTATACACTTATAACTGGCAGGGCATTTCAGGATGGTAAACTTATTGCTGAAGGTGAGATGAGAATCCTCACAGAACCAAATGACTAAAAGATAATTTGTGCTGCAATCTGGTTCATTTCAAATGCTACGACCTCCTGGATTGGGGCCCTGGGTTTCCTATATTCTTACTCCGATCACCAGGATATCATCAGTCTGATCTTCCCTGTATTCTTCCCTCCATGCTTCAATCTCCTCATTCAAACGGTCGCTCTGTTCGGGCATTGAATAATCCTGTATGCTCATGAGAAATGACTTGAACCTGCTGCTCTGATATTTTTTACGGTATTTCCCTCCGAACTGGTCTATAAAGCCGTCGGTAAACAGATAAAGAGTGTCATTAAAATTTAATTGTATCTTTTCAGATATGAAGTGATTTCTGCCGCTTTCACCGAAATGTTCCCGGAGGTTTCCGGCTTTGTATTCTATCAGCTCACCTTTGGAAATTCTATAGAGCGGATTCATTACTCCGGCATAGGTAAGGACATTGGTTCTTATATCAAGCATACAGAGAGCAATATCCATATCATCCGACAATCCTCTGCCTGATATATCATGCCCGAGAAACCTGTGTATCTTAGTATACATGTGCTTCAGGATGCTATAAGGATCAGTCAGCTTGATCTCATTTACAGCCTGATCGAGGATCCCATAACCAAGTGTGCTAAGCAGGGCTCCGGGAATACCGTGCCCTGTGCAATCGGCCGCAGCAAATATTATCATATTGCCCTGCCGGCTGAAGAAATAAAAATCACCGCTGACTATATCTTTGGGTTTAAACATCACAAAGCTGTCTGGCAGGCATTCACGTATAAAGAGGTCATCCGGCAGATATGTTCCCTGGATACGCCGGGCTATATTGTAACTGCCTTCCACTTCCCTTATGGCATCTTCAATCTTCCTGTTCCTGAGTCCGATTATCTCATCGACAGCGGGAGGAAGGTCGATCATGCTTTTGATCTGCGTGTTCAATTCCCTTATTTCATGAAGGATCCTCTCAATGCTGCCATGAGGTCTTATAGCATACGACAATTTTTTCAGACGGACAGGGTTGACAGGATATGCTTCATAATCAATATCCTTGAGAAGAGCAGGGATCATCCTCACCAGCTCACGGTCCTTTTCCTTTTCCGGTTCCGATAACTCTTCATAAGGTATTATGCTGGGATGTATTTTCTTTTTGCTGTCCTTGATATGTCCGTAGAACCATCCGTGTAATATTTTATCCCAGCACCACCTTATATGCTCAACCTTTGCCATTGTCTCAATCTCTTCAGCAGTGAGATGAAGGGTGGCTGATTTAAATCCTTTCTCAACAGGTCTTATCTTATAACCTATTGATAGTAATTTAGTTGGAATATGAAATGCATTATCGAGATTAGAGTGTTTGATCTCTTCCGGAAGCATATCGAAATCAGCTGTCTGTTTATCGCCGTGACTAAGCATCCATGAGATATATATTTTCTTTTCGGCAGCTCCGTTTTGTTTTCGCATCTCATTCTGATACCTTGAGTTGATAGCCCTTGCAAGCCGCGCAACCATCTGATCGTTTATTTCCGTTATTTCCTCGGGGCGTATTACTTCATATCCTAATCTCTTCAGCTCGACCGGAATCAAATGATTCATTTCAATGAAAAACCGTCTTTCTTTATCAGGTAAATCCTGAAACGGGGTCAGATCATTTTCAGAAGCTTTTTCAGTCTGAGTAATCCGTTTGTTGTGATTGTTTTTACTGATGAACCATTCATAATCAGCCTGAGCCATTTTCTGAAGATCATTGTATGGTATAAGGCAGGTCCTGCAGAACTCTCCGTACTTACGGATATACAGGTTTAACGAACTTAATTTCTCCGGAATCTTTGATGCTAAGTCATACCAGTCGGATTTCTCTGCGTCTGTAAGCTTGTTAAAAATTTTTTTGAATGTATAGGGTGAAGTGAAGAGGTGCTTTGTACGTTGTATATCTTTATAAAAATATTCAGCAATTTTTTCTGTTAATGCTTTTCCCTGATCGTTCCGGTCGGAAGATAACTCCTTGATAATGATATTGTCAGGATCGTAGATAATCTCAGTCCAGGATAGCATTTCTTTCTGAAGGATTAACTTTTCTTTATGAATTCAAAGGGAAACTTTGCCATCCTTGATAACTCTTTCCCGACTTCCAGCATATCCATATCCTCAGCCTCATAGTGCCATTTTATTCTCACATTCTTCCCTTTTGAAGGTATTGCAGCAATCTGTTTGCAGAAATCCAGGATGTATTTGGCAGAAGAAGAGTTGAAATACTCGAGGTTAAAGTTAAATTCAAGGGGATCTTTATCTTCTTGCGATCTACCCAGATACTGTGAATAATCGTCCATCCATTTCAGGATTTCACCATAGAAGTTGCCTACATCAGGAGGTCTTGACTCACCTGAAATTTCATACCTGTTCCTCTCAGGGTCGAGAACTACTCCGGGAGAATTGGTTGTCTGATCAATAATTAGCTTTCTCATGGCAGATTTATTTATTGATATCATAATTTTAAAGTCATAAGTGGCGCTGTTGATTTTATCAATAGTGAAGTCAATTTTATTACCTGATTTAAGCCTCATTATTATGAAACCCAGCCCGGCACCGTTTTCATCGTCCCGGGTCTCCTTATTGATCATTTTCTCATACGTGGTAAGCAGAGCATCAGGTCCCATATGGTTTATACGGTCCAGCTTATTTAGCAGCTGCTCAGCTTCGCTGACTTCAATGGGATTACCTGCTCTGACTATTATCTTGTCTTCCTCTTGTTCAATTGTAATGAAAGGCTGGAATCCGGAACTTCCCGGAAGGTCTTTCGCCGAATGCCTGGCAATATTTTCCAGACATTCAACCACAATGGCATATAGTCTCTTTCCTGTTAACTTCTGTAGTCTTGTAAACTCCCGTGTACCCTTTAAGTCTGACAGAAGAGAGTCGATTTTATCGTAATCGACAGGTCCGGTATAATTCAGGATTACACCTGCTTTTTGCATATTGTATCAATTATCCTTATGAATATTGAAAAAACTATAGCTCATACCCCTTGCATCACTTTTCTTAGGAGTTCTAAAATTATTTTTCTAAGTGCATAATCTTTATTAACTTGATTATCTTTAAGCAAAGATAGAATTTAGGATTCTGACAGACTATATATAATATGAGTTAATTTTCCGGCAATATCAACTTTATTTTAAGACAATGAGCGAACCCATTTTAAAGGCTCTGATTCAACTCTTTGCCCTGATGGTGGATCTTCACGATGATACTGTTATTACGGTATCGGAAAAAAAAATTGTAAGGTCTTTTTTATCACGCCTTCTTAACAATGAGTTGGTTACCAGGTATATGAGAATGTTTGATGAATTTCTTCAATTATACAATGCGGAACACATTGAAAAAGGAAGTATTAAGGACAGGAAGCGTATTTCGCTGAAAGCAATGAGAATTCTGTCGATATGCGAAGAAATTAACAATGAGCTCCATCAAAAACAAAAAGTATATGTCCTGGTTCAGCTGATGGATTTTATTGCCTCCGGCAAAGAACTTACAGAGAATAAGCTCGACTTCATCCAGACTGTGGCCAATGCCTTTTATATACAGGACGATGAGTACAGGAATATCAGAGGCTTTATACTAGGCACTCTCTATGATGTTCCCGAAAAGCGGAAACTTCTTTTCATCGACAACAAGAAGGAAAGTGAGCTTGATGATGTAAAGCATATCTTCAGCAATAACCTTAGGGGAACCATTTCTTTCCTTCATATTGCAGCGACCAATACTTACATACTTCGATATTCAGGCGGGGAGGACCTTTATCTGAATGGCCAGAACCTGATTGAAAACCAGACTTATATTTTTGATCATGGGTCGTCTATCCGCGGAGCAGGCATCGATCCTGTTTATTATGCTGAAGTAGCAGGTATTATCTCCGGAAAAGAAAATGAATTAAGAATAGTACTTGAAGCAACTGATATCTCATTCGAATTCAGAAACAGTGAAAACGGGATTCACCATCTTGATTTCCATGAAGAGTCGGGAAAGCTGGTAGGCATCCTGGGAGGAAGCGGGGTAGGCAAATCGACTACTCTAAGCGTCCTGAGCGGAACTTTACAACCACAAAGCGGAAAAGTACTCATCAATGGATATAACCTCTATGATGAGGGTGAAAAGGAGAATCTCAAAGGTGTTATTGGTTTTGTTCCGCAGGATGACCTATTGATAGAGGAGCTTACAGTTTTCCAGAACCTCTATTATAATGCAAAAATGTGTCTCGATAAATTTCCTGAAAGTCAAATAGTTGAGATAGTAAACAAGACACTTGCCGATCTGGATCTTGATGAAATAAAGGATCTCAAAGTAGGTAATCCGCTCAAAAAGATAATCAGCGGCGGACAACGAAAAAGGGTCAATATAGCCCTTGATCTGCTCCGTGAGCCGACAATACTTTTTGTCGATGAACCGACATCGGGACTCTCATCAGTCGATTCCGAAACCGTGATGAATCTCCTTAAGGAACAAACGTACATGGGGAAACTGGTAATAATAAATATCCATCAGCCGTCTTCAGAATTGTACAAGATGTTCGATAAAGTTATGATCATCGATAAAGGAGGATACCCGATATATTACGGAAATCCTACTGAAGCAATAGTATATTTCAAAACACAAAGTAATCATCCTAATCCTGATGAAGATCAATGTGTTAAATGCGGGAACATTAACACTGACCAGATACTCCGGATTGTGGAGGCAAAGGTTGTTGACGAACATGGAAAAGCAACTCAGATAAGAAAGGTAACCCCTGTGGAATGGGCTGAAAAATTCAGTAAGTACGCACCCTCAGATAAGAGAAAGGCTGCTTCCGAAAAACATAAGCTCCCGGAAAATAATTACAGCATACCCGGGTTACTGAAACAATCAGGGATCTTCTTTAGACGCGACGTATTATCTAAATTAGCTGATAAACAGTATATTCTCATAAGCCTGCTTGGACCTCCGCTGCTTGCATTCATCCTGGCATATTTTACACGGTTCGCAGAAGGATCATCCTATAAATTTAGTCAGAATGAAAATATTCCGCCGTACATGTTCATGTGCGTTATAACATCGATGTTCTTCGGGTTGATGATAAGTTCAGAAGAAATTGTGAAGGACAGAAAGATACTGAAGAGGGAATTGTTTCTCAACCTGAGCTGGTTCAGCTACCTGAATTCAAAGATAATGATAATGTTCATCCTGTCGGCTGTTCAAACTATCTCCTTTGTGCTGATCGGCAATTTCATACTCGGCATAAAGGGAATGACTCTCAGTTACTGGCTGGTTCTGTTCACAACATCATGTTTTGCCAATGTACTTGGTCTGAATATCTCTTCAGCATTTAATTCTGTAATTACAATTTACATACTGATTCCGTTTATCATAATACCTCAGCTTTTATTCAGCGGTGTACTTGTTAAATTCGATAAACTGCACATCGGTAAATATCCGACTCATGAATTTGTACCCGTTATCGGCGACCTGATGACGGCGCGGTGGTCTTTCGAGGCCCTTGCTGTAAGACAATTCAAAGACAATAAGTTTGAAAAGAACTTTATATTATACGACATTGAAAAGAGTCAGAATAATTATTATGCATCTTTCCTGATCAATAGCCTCATAAAAAACATTCAGCAATACGACATATATAAAGATAACCCGGTTCGGAGGAACGATATAAAGGAGATTTTTTTTAAACTTAACTATCATTTAGATGAATTATCCGGGCTTGCAGGTATAACACCCGGGAGCTGGAAAGACTCGCTTAACATTCAGGCCTTCAGTCCGGAGGTTAAAGCAAAAACATCGGCATATCTTGACAGGTTGAAGAGCCTCTTCAACAAAAAAATGATTTACGCTAGGGCGATGAGGGATTCTGTGTCAAAATCTATAGTGGAATCAACAGGTCTGGACAATTACGCTCTCCTAAAGGATAATTATGAGAATATCCGGCTGTCAGACATTGTTCTTGACAGGCCGACAGTAAGAGCCTCGTATGAGACCAGCTACAGGATAATCCAGAAATATGAACCCGGATTCATGAAACCAAAAGCAAAATACGGCAGAGCTCATTTTTATGCTCCGGTAAAAAATATAGGTAACCGGGAGATCGACACCTACTGGTTCAATCTTGCAGTTATCTGGATGGTATCAATCCTGCTGTATGTTATATTGTACTATAAGGTTCTGCAACGATTAATTTCATATTATGGGAACCTCCGGATAAAATCCGACGAAAAGTAAACACTGCTTAGCTGTCACCAAGGAGGGCTGTGTATTTTGCACAGTGGGTACAAGCAGTTAATTTTGGGTTAAGAATAGGTGAAAAGAAAATGAAAATAAAACCAAATTCAGGTAGAATGATTGCTTCATTCTTTCTTTTAATGTTCTTCATCGAGGTATTGAGCTGCAATAGCCCTGTAGAAGAAAATAAACCTGAAACAAACAACAATAATATTAAGCTAACCGGTTATGATCTATCAGTTCCCGATAAAACTATTCCGTTACCGGATATCCTTCATGAGATATCCGGTATTGTTTTAATTGATCAATCCTCTGTTGCCTGCATACAGGATGAACACGGAGTGATTTTCATATTCGATCTGTTGGAGAATGAAATAAAAGATCAGCATGTCTTTTATGGAAACGGCGACTACGAAGGAATAGCCCGGGTCGATAATACATTCTATGTTCTTAGAAGCGATGGAACATTGTTTGAATTTTCGGATTATACATCGTCTTACACTGAACCTAAGATATATCAAACGGGCATTCCGGCAAGTGAAAGTGAAGGGCTCTGTTACGATAAAAAAGGGAAAAGACTTCTGATTGCTCCTAAAAGTAAAATTGAAAAGGGCTCTGAATATAAAGACAGGTACCTGATTTACGGATTTGACCTTAAATCGGGGATCCTTTCTGAAAAGCCGGTGTACGATTTTGATATGGAAGAGATTACCAGGTTCGCCCTGGACAATAAGGTCATTGCTCCTGAAAAAGATAAGAAAAAATCCAAAAAAGGGAAAAAGAAATCAGATGGAAAAACTCCTGAAGTTAATTTAAGGCCATCTGCAATAGCCATTCATCCTGTCACTGATAAACTGTTTGTCCTTTCTTCCATGGAGAATATGCTGTTCATTATCAGCAGTAACGGTGCTATTGAACATATTGAAAAACTTGATAAGGATATATTCAATATGCCTGAAGGGATAACTTTTTTTGACAACGGAGATATGCTGATCTCAAATGAAGGTCAGAATAAAGTAGCTACATTGTTGAGATTCAACTATCGACAGTAATAGAATAAAATACAAAAGCCTTATTCCTGCTAACTGGAAAAATGTGAAGCGGCAGATTCAGTCCTTGTAGTAAATATCAAGCAGCGCAACTTTCTCTTTAAAATCAATTTTTCTGATCCTTACTCTTATAATATCTCTCCCGGTAAGCTCTGATACATCCTTTAACAGCTTTTGCTTTTTCCCTGATTTGAGCATATCAAGATTCTCGTAAACAATACGGTGAGTTGTGCTATTGTATTTTATTGAGAATCTTTCAAGAATAAGTGCTGTGAGACAGATTATTGAATCGAAGATCACAACTGCTACACCAGGGATTTTTCCCAACTTTAATGAAGTTATCACCGAAATCCCGATAACTGCAAAGATATAGGACATATCCTTCAGGCTGAAATTCCTTGTTCTGAACCTGAGAATGGCAAAAATAGCAAAAAGGCCAAAACCCATACCCATCTGCACAAACGCTGAATCCATCGCAGCTGCAAGGAAAAAGACCACAATACCCATAAGGAAAAAGGTAAAAACGAACTTCTCTTTCTTGGAGTACCTGAAATAAATAAGGCGGATAAGTATGAACAGAAAAACGACAGTTATTATAAACCGTATGAACATCTCCCAAAAGTTCGGGTTACTCAGATCAAAGAAATCTTTAAACATAGGTTTAATTATTATAGTATTATAGTTTCTTACAATTCCTTAAAAAGATGTCAACAATATTATTTCTTCCTTGAAACAAATCATAGAATCCCTCAATATAAGCAATCATATCCTTTTTTGAACTCTGACTGAGATAAGGAAATTCGTTTATCACCCGGTAAAGTTCTTCCTTTTTTCTGCTGAATTCTTCAAGGTCTCTGGTATATACTTCCCTGCTCCTGCAGATCCCGGCAAAGATACGCTGACGAATATTGGTGATCCCTACATTATCAGCAGGGATCCCGTAAGACGGATTTACAATTCCTGTCCAGTCAAAATCATAGGGTATTGCAATAGGTTTATTATTTGCAGAAAAAGTCCCGGGACGGAATATCTTGACATTATGCTCCCCCGGTATCCCCCAGTCGTAATTGCCTATCATGAAGTTAAAAATAGCCAGTTTGTCCATAATCCTCTCGGAAATATGCTTCTGGTTCAAAGCCTGCTTTGTCTGGACAAGGTTTAACCTGGCAGCCAGTATATCGGCCGGCTCAATGAAAAATCCATATTGCCTGACCGGTTTCCTTTTCTTAACGGTATCGATGTAATTTATAACAAGTAACCTGACCCTGAAACTGGTATCGGTCATCACATTTAACAACTTGTAGGTCAGGTATTCTCTTAACAGGTAATCCTCATAATCTTTTCTTGTATCACACTGAGCGACAAGTTTGATCTTGTCAATCTTGTTAAGGTCCTTATAACCGAAATCTACTTTTTTGAAATTCAGTTCGATAGGAGCGAAGACACAGTTAGTATTACGATATTCTCCCCGGGTTCTTAACTTAATATTCCTGGCAAGTGAATCTTTCTTATCGAAATGAAAGATCATTCTGGCCTTTAAATAATCTTCCTTTGGTTTTGTTCTCAGATATGTACTCATATCAAAACGGAGGGTGATCTCGACAGGTTCACCCTCTTCAAAAAGCCCGAAATTCTTAGCGAACTTAACTGGAGCCGGAGTATCAGATAGTGTATCATCCTGACCTGAAACCGGGTAAATCAACAATATTGCCAGGCAAAACGATAATAAGATCTTTGTATTCACATTTATGTTATAAATGCCTGTTTTAGGATTCTCTTTCTGAATAAAGTAAATATATGAAATTTTTAAATTCGAAAATATTTGTCGTCAATTATCCGGGAACCGGAAGCTATAATTCGGAGGACTTAAAGACCGCCTGACAGCACAACAATTTTATTTGACATGAATCTCTTCCTTTATTACCTTTATCAGATAAACCAATATAATTACTACTCATGAAAGAATATGTTGAGAAAAATGCATCCGCATCAGGCGCTGTTTACGGACTCGGACTGATTGGTGCTGCAATCTGGTTCATTTCGACTGCCACAACCTTCTGGATGGGGGTTCTGGGTTTCCTGAAAGCAATAGTATGGCCGGTATTCCTTGTTTATCAGGCCTTTAAGGAATTAACTCCCCCGGCTTAATCTAAAAATAACTGGTCTTTCCCGGTTTTCAAGAAACATTATTATTCTTTTGGGAGGAATTATCTTTTTATTACTTTTACGACCTGCATGACTGCATGACTGCATGACTGCACGACTGCATGACTGCACGACTGCACGACTGCATGACTGCACGACAATAAGCGGGAGTAGCTCAGTGGTAGAGCATCAGCTTCCCAAGCTGAGGGTCGGGGGTTCGAGACCCCTTTCCCGCTCAAAATTCAATTTCGCATTCAGGTTTTTTATTATTTCCGTTCGTGGAAATATTTTTGGAACAGAATGATTTACAGTCTACTATGACTCCAGGCATATAAACCCTTCAAGATAAAATAAAGATGAAAAAACTAAAAATCGCAATTGTTATTTGTATTATTTCAGCCTTACTAAGCAGCTGTAAAGAAAAAAATCCTGTTCTAACTGTCGAAGGCGGACAGATACAGGGAATTGAGACTGAAAACCCGGATGTCATTATATATAAAGGTATTCCATTTGCAGCTCCTCCGGTCGGGGATTTGCGCTGGCGTGAACCACAACCTGTTATTCCCTGGGCCGGCGTAAAGATATGTGATACGTTCGGTGCCGCTGCTCCTCAGAAACTTACTGACCCGGGATCGTTTTACGATAAGGAGTTCTATGCCCAGAGTCCCCACGTAAAGAACGAAGATTGCCTGTACCTTAATGTTTGGACACCGGCAGCAGGTAAGCTTAAAGCTGGTCTGCCCGTTGCAATGTGGATCCACGGTGGAGCTTACCGGAACGGTTTCGGTCATGAGAATGAATTTGATGGAGTTGCCTGGGCTGAACGTGGTGTTATCCTTGTTACTATTAATTACCGCCTCGGTATACTCGGTTTTCTTTCTCATCCTGCACTGACAGCAGAAAGCCCGCATAAATTCTCCGGTAACTACGGCATACTTGACCAGATTGCTGCTCTTAAATGGATCAAAGCCAATATTGTCCAGTTCGGCGGAAATCCTGATAATGTAACTATTTTCGGACAAAGCGCTGGAGCTGGCAGCGTTCAGACACTTGTTGCATCACCACTTACCAAAGGTCTTATCCATCGTGCAATCATACAAAGCGGTGGAGGTATTGGCAGCCGCCCGGGAACAAGCCTTGCCAATGCAGAACAGGCAGGCGAGAGCATAATGAGATATTATGGCTGTAATTCACTTGAAGAAATGCGTGCTGCAAAGGCAGAAGATTTCGGTGATTTTGAGAATCGTACCGAAGATTTTATGAAAGCTGAAAAGAGGATGGCTTCTCTGGGGCCGGTAGTCGATGGTTACGTTCTGAAAGAAAGCTTCAGCGATGCTGCAAGAAACGGCAATCTGGCTGATATACCGTACATTATAGGAGGCACAATAGTAGATATGAGAGGCAACAGCAAGCCTGTGGAAGACTTCTGCCTGGTCCGCGAAGAGCAGGGCGGGAAAGCTTATGCATATCAATTCGCACGTCCTTTACCGGGTGACGATGCCGGAGCATTCCACTCTTCAGAGCTATGGTTTGTGTTTCACACCCTTGACCGTTGCTGGCGCCCTCTGACACCAGGCGATGAAGCTCTTAGCCAGTATATGGTCGGATGCTGGACTAATTTTGCTAAATATGGTGATCCGAACGGAAAAGGAGAGGAGAAATGGAAACCCTATACCAAAAGCACTCCTGATTTCATGCTTTTCACAACTGATGAAAAAGTAAACACTTCATCAATGGGTAAACCGTTAAGCCCGGCTGCAAAACAAAATCCTTAATTGCTATTTGTCAGGAGAATCCTGAATCCTGCTGATATGCTGTGAATAATCGGTATATCCTCTTCAACAACGAACATGGGATCGTATTCTCCGAATAAGTAGAGCCCAGGGAACTTACTGAATGGGTTTAGTTTCAATCCGACAGGTACATTGATACTGGCCCATTTTTCATTGTCTGTCGATAGAAGGTTCACACCTGCACCACCTCCGGCATAAAAAACAATTCCGTTTGCTGTAAAAAGCGATGCCAAACAATAAACCTGTGTGATCCCTCTGTCGCTGTGAGACCAGCCTGACTGGCTGTAATCCCGTGTGTTGATCCTGAATTCTCCCCATACCCTGTTTATAGGGCTGTAGGAAAGGCAAAGAGTATTTCCGTCGGTATTATACCCTAGTGCAAGCTGTGCATTGGCAGAAATGGTCAGGAAAAATAAAATAATAAAACCTGATATGAGTTTTCTTTTCATAAGGTATGTTATTGATTTAGAACAATTATGCCATTCTCATAGGTGCCTAACCAAATGTTATTTTCATAATCAACTTTAAGGGTAGTTATAAAATCATCCGGAAATGATCCGGGCATTGAGCTTCGCCAGGATCGGCCATTATAAACATTAAGGATAATTGAGCCGTCTTTGCGGTCTGCTATCCAGCAATAATTCCTCCTGTCCAAAGCAACCCTGGCAGAAAAACCTATCCCTGAAATATTATCTGAATCGATTAGCTTCCATTTATCATCCTGCAATTTGTATAAGTTATTTGTTGTATGAAAGGCTGATGATAATGAAAAATCCTCAATCAGGTATAGCAGACCTGAAGGACCGGCATCAAATGAAAAAACCCAGTAAAATGTACCACCTTCATCACCGAGACATTCCCATTTTCGTCCGGTGATCCGGTATATATTTGTCCTGCTAACAGTTCCGCTTGTGGCTAAATATACCACACCATCGCTGTTTATATCAAGTGCATAAATCACGTGCTGATTCAATGGAGAATTTTCAGGAGTCAGGAATTCAAACTTCCTGCCATCATAAATCCCTAATCCGCCATTGTCGAATGCACAGCTTGTAAACCATACTTTTCCATCAGGAGCTATCTCAACTTCAGATACATAATCTCTTGGCAAGCCTGAATTCGAAGCATTGAAATATTTAATCCCGTTCCCGTCAGTATGTGCCAGACCGCCTCCATTTGTACCTGCCCAGACACTTCCATCCTCTGTAATAGCGACGTCCCATATATCATAGCCCAGATTTATTATCTTCTTATCTTTATGTCTGTCTATCAGAATAAGCTGGTTATCAGAAGCGGCACAAATGCTTCCATCCTGGCCGACATCCAGACAAGTGATCCTTCTGCCTTCAAGAAGGCGGTAGGAGATATTGAAGTTAACTCCTTCAGGATATTTCTCACAAGAACCTTCCTTCTCACAGGAGCTGATAATAAGAGAAAATATCAGAAATATAAAAACAGTTACCCTTTTCATTTTTTCACGAGGTTTAAGAGTATCAGTTTAAAGGTATATTATTTGCCCCAATTTTCGTGCCACAGGAACCTGAATGTTCATTAGTTTATTGCCATTTAAATTTCTAAATATAATTTTGTGCATTCATTAAAGATGGAATGAAAGCAGAGATAATTACAATAGGAGATGAATTACTCATAGGACAGACAGTTGACACAAATTCGGCATGGATAGGAGCGGAACTGAGCCAGGCGGGCTTCGATATCTGCCGTAAAATTTCAATACACGACAGAAGAGAAGATATTCTGGATGCTGTAAGTGAAGCTGTTTCAAGATATGATATAGTAATTATAACCGGCGGTCTGGGTCCTACCAGTGATGATATAACAAAACAGACTCTGTGCGATATATTCAATGGACGCATGGTCTTAAATCCTACAGTTCTTTCAATGATAGATGAGATGATGAAGCGCAGGGGTATCGCCATGAATGAGAATAACAGGAAACAGGCTGAAGTGCCTGATTCATGCAGGGTACTGTATAACAAGATGGGAACAGCGCCGGGAATGTGGTTTGAAAAGGAGGGGACCATTTTTATTTCATTGCCCGGGGTCCCATACGAAATGAAATATATCATGAATGAGCATGTACTGCCTGAACTAAAAAAGCGATTTCAGTCGCAGGTTATAATTCACAGAAATATAATGACTTATGGAACCTCTGAATCAAAGCTGGCTGAAATACTCAGCGGTTTTGAGAAATCTCTTCCCCCAGAGATAAAGCTTGCATACCTTCCATCTTATGGCATAATCAAATTGAGACTGACCGGTACGGGCCGAAATCGGGAGATTGTCGAAAATATTGTAGATGAACAGGTTAAAAAATTATATTCAATAATTCCACAATTAATTTACAGTGAAATTGATGAACCGATTGAGAGTTTCATCGGCAACCTGCTTAAGGAGCGGGGACTGACAATCTGTACTGCCGAAAGCTGCACGGGAGGAAAGATAGCTCAGATGCTTACTAGTATCCCCGGAAGCTCACAATACTACAAAGGATCGGTAATCGCATATGACAACAGTATTAAGACCAGCCTGCTTAACGTTCCGGAGGAGATGATCAGTAATTATGGTGCCGTAAGCGAACAGGTGGTTGCAAAAATGGCAACAGAAGTACGTAAAAAATTCAGGACGGATTACTCGGTTGCTACATCAGGTATAGCCGGACCAGACGGAGGAAGTGAATCAAAACCTGTCGGAACAGTTTGTATTGCTGTAAGTTCTGACAATGGGGTGGGAGTGATTACAGAAAAATATGTTTTCGGCAATGAAAGGATATTGAATATCAACAGGTTTTCAATTGCCTCACTGAACCTCGTCAGAAGGCAGATATTACAATTGCAGAAATGAATTAACATATCTCATAAAAAAAGTCAACTTAATATTTGGTTAATCAGATTAAAATCATTTATTTTGCGCTTCATTTTATAAGGCTTTTTAAGCAGAAAAAACAGAACGGAACAATGTCAAAGATTTGTCAGGTAACAGGAAAGAAAGCGGTAGTAGGTAATAATGTATCTCATTCAAGAAGAAGGACTAAGAGAAAATTCCAGCCGAATCTTTTTGAGAAGAGATATTTCCTGCCCGAAGAAGAAAGGTGGATCTCGCTTAAAATATCAGCAGCCGGGATCCGGTTAATTAATAAGAAAGGTCTTACTTCCGCTCTCAAGGAAGCAAAAGAAAAAGGCTACATTGTGAATTACTAATAAGATCAGGAAATGGCTAAGAAGGCAAAAGGGAACAGGCAGCAGATAATTCTGGAATGTACCGAACATAAAGAAAGCGGACTTCCGGGAATGTCGAGATATATTACAACTAAGAACAGGAAAAATACTCCTGACAGGATCGAGAGAATGAAATATAATCCGATCCTCAAGAAATATACACTTCACAGAGAAATTAAGTAATATCAGCATAAAATGGCAAAGAAAGTTGTTGCATCACTTAAAACAGGCTCAGGCAAGATCTTCACGAAATGCATCAAGATGTCGAAATCTGATAAGACCGGAGCTTACCAGTTCAAGGAAGAGATAGTCCATAATGATCATATCAAGGACTTCTTCAGGAAGAATTAAGAATAATTGTTTAACAGGAAGATATTCAAAGCTTTCTTCATCGTGAAGGAAGCTTTTTTTATATTTGTTTAATTTTATTGATCAGCATAATGGCTCTGCTGGATTTTTTTTCAAAAGAAAAGGAGAGTCTGAATAAAGGACTCGAAAAGACTAAGGAATCAGTATTCGTCAAACTTTCAAGGGCAGTTGTCGGTAAATCAAAGGTAGATGACGAAGTTCTTGATAATCTCGAGGAAGTACTGGTCTCATCTGATGTCGGCGTTGCAACTACTATCCGGATCATAGAAAGGATAGAGGCAAGAGTGGCACGCGATAAATATTTGAATACAAATGAATTAAATACTATCTTAAAACAGGAGATCGCTGCTCTTCTTGAGGAGAACAAATCAGATTCCGGATCAGATTTCTCATCTCCGCTTAAGTCCAAACCTCATGTAATAATGATTGTTGGTGTCAACGGTTCAGGAAAGACTACAACGATTGCCAAGCTGGCCTACAAATACAGGATGAACGGGAAAAAGGTACTCCTGGGTGCTGCCGATACTTTCAGAGCCGCCGCCATCGACCAGCTTCAGATATGGGCCGAAAGGGCAGGGGTGTCGGTTGTCAGGCAGCAAATGGGATCTGATCCTGCATCTGTGGCCTTCGATACTCTTAAGTCGGCTGTGGCCGGAAATTATGATGTCGCTATAATTGATACTGCCGGGAGACTGCATAATAAAATAAACCTGATGAACGAGCTGTCAAAGATCCGGAGAGTAATGGAAAAAGTCGTTCCCGATGCCCCTCATGAGGTGCTTCTGGTACTCGACGGATCAACCGGACAGAACGCATTCGAACAGGCGCGGGAATTCATGTCCTCAACAAATGTAACAGCAATAGCTGTCACAAAACTTGATGGAACAGCTAAAGGCGGCGTTGTTATAGGAATTTCTGACCAGTTTAAAATTCCCGTCAAATATATCGGGATCGGAGAAAAAATGGAAGATCTCCAGGTATTCAACCGGACAGAATTCGTGGATTCCCTGTTTGTATGAAAAAAAAGAAAATCAACGTCATAACTCTCGGCTGTTCAAAGAATACCGTCGACTCTGAAAAACTTCTAAAGCAGCTTCAGTCTGGCGGTTATGAAATAAAGCATGACTCAGAAGAATCTGATGCCGGAACAGTAATAATAAATACCTGCGGTTTTATCAATGATGCCAAGGAGGAGAGCATAGACACGATACTCCGTTATGTCCGGAAAAAAGAAAAAGGACTTATAGACAATCTTTATGTAATAGGCTGTTTATCTGAGCGATACAAGGAAGAGCTAAAAATGCAGATCCCCGAAGTGACCAGGTATTTCGGAGTTCATGACACCCCTATGATTCTCAGAGAATTGGGTATTGATTACAGGAATGACCTGTCGGCAATGAGGATACTGACCAGTCCCGGCCATTATGCATATCTGAAAATATCGGAAGGCTGTGACAGGCATTGTGCATTCTGTGCTATACCTCTTATAAGAGGAAGATGTATTTCCCGACCTCTTGAAGAGCTTATCGCAGAGGCTGAAATTCTTGCTGATTCCGGAGTGAAGGAACTTATTCTCGTGGCACAGGACCTCAGTTATTATGGCCTCGACCTATATAAAAAGCAGAGATTGCCTGATCTTGTTTCCGGGCTCCTTAAAATTGAGAAACTAGAATGGATAAGACTTCATTATCTCTATCCGTCAGGTTTTCCTGAAGAACTTATTCCTCTTATACGGGATAATAAGAGGATATGTAACTATATTGATATTCCGGTCCAGCATATAACTGACAGAATGCTGGGCATAATGAGAAGATCCCATGACCGCAGGGAGACTGAAAGTATCCTGAATAAAATAAGGACTGAGATACCGGGTGCTGCTATCCGTACAACTCTCATTGCCGGTCACCCGGGTGAAACGGAAAAAGATTTTCTTGAACTAAAAAAGTTTGTCGAAGATTTCCGCTTTGACAGACTCGGGGTTTTTGCTTATTCGCATGAAGAAGATACTTATTCCTATGAACATTATAACGATGAAGTACCGGAAGATGTAAAGGAATTGAGAGTATCACAAATCATGGAATTACAGCAGTCCATTTCTGCCGGGCTCAACGAAAGGCTTATGGGACAGGTAATTAAAGTAATTATCGACAGGAGGGAAGGAGATCATTATATCGGCAGAACTGAGTATGACTCTCCCGAAATTGACCAGGAGGTACTGATCCCTGCAGAATATAATATCTCACCCGGAAACTTCTACAATGTCATGATCACGAACTCTGCAGAATTTGACCTGTTCGGTAAACTGATCTAACTATCCTCCTGTTCCTCTGCAGTTTCTTTCTTCTTCTGGATCTTGATTTTGATCTCTGACTTCGCGCTGTTGAATCCGACATTGATCACTTCTCCTTCACCGGGAACAGCTTTGATGAGAATTTCTGCCATCGGGTCCTCAAGGTATTTCTGGATCGCACGTTTCAGTGGCCTTGCTCCATAAGTTGCATCAAATCCTCTCTCAGCGATGAAATCCCTGGCAGCAGGAGCGATCTTAAGCTGGTAGCCCAGCGATTTAACCCTGTCGAAGAGGCCCTTAAGTTCAAGGTCAATTATCTTATTGATCTCTTCCTTGCCCAGGGAGTTGAACATTATTACATCATCAATCCTGTTCAGGAATTCCGGTGCGAATGTCTTCTGCAATGCTTTCTGAAGTATGCTCTTGGTCTGTTCATCCCTTGAAGCTTTCTTTGCCTGGGTGTCAAAACCGATACCGTGTCCGAATTCGGCTATCTGACGGGTACCTATATTAGAAGTAAGGATAACAATTGTATTCCTGAAGTCTACCCTTCTGCCCAGACTGTCAGTCAGCTGACCTTCATCGAGTACCTGCAGGAGTATGTGGAAGACATCAGGATGAGCTTTCTCAATCTCATCGAGAAGCACAACAGAGTATGGTTTTCTTCTCACTTTTTCGGTAAGCTGGCCGCCCTCATCATATCCCACATATCCGGGAGGTGCTCCGACGAGTCTTGATACTGAAAACTTTTCCATATACTCGCTCATATCTATCCTGACAAGATTATCAGTTGTATCAAAGAGGAATTTTGCCAGCACTTTCGCCAGCTGGGTCTTCCCGACACCTGTGGGACCGAGGAAAATAAAAGTACCTATTGGCTTATTGGGATCTTTCAAACCGGCTCTGTTCCTCTGAATTGACTTAACTACTTTCTGAATGGCTTCATCCTGTCCGATAACGCTTCCCCTGAGCTCATCAGCCATCTTCAGAAGTCTTGTTCCTTCGGTCTGGGCTATTCTTTGAACAGGAACGCCTGTCATCATTGCCACTACTTCTGCAACTTTCTCAGCATCAACTGTTTCCCTGTTGACAGCAAGTTCTTTTTCCCACTTTTTCTTCTCAAGTTCTATTGCATCAAGCAGATCCTTTTCTCGGTCACGGAAGCTTGCAGCCTTCTCAAAATTCTGGTTCTTTACAGCTGTCATTTTTTCCTTTTTCGTATCCTCCAGTTGCTTCTCAAGTGTAAGTATCTTTTCAGGAACCACAATATTGGATATATGAACCCTTGATCCTGATTCATCGAGAGCATCAATGGCTTTATCAGGAAGATGACGGTCAGAGATGTAGCGGTTTGTCAGTTTAACGCAGGCTTCGATGGCTTCATCCGTGTAAATAACGTTATGATGTTCTTCATATCTCTCCTTTATATTCTGCAGAATGAGTATAGTCTCTTCTATAGTGGTAGGATCGACAAGCACCTTCTGGAATCTTCTTTCAAGTGCACCATCTTTTTCAATATGTTGCCTGTACTCATCAAGAGTTGTTGCTCCGATACACTGTATCTCGCCTCTGGCAAGGGCAGGCTTAAGCATATTTGCTGCATCAAGTGATCCTGTGGCACCTCCGGCTCCTACTATTGTATGTATCTCGTCGATGAACAGTATTATGTTGTCATTTTTTGAAAGCTCGTTCAGAATTGCCTTCATCCTCTCTTCAAACTGTCCCCGGTATTTTGTCCCAGCCACAATAGAAGCAAGGTCAAGGGCTACAACCCTCTTATTGAACAGTACCCTTGAGACGTTCTTCTTTGTTATCCGGAGAGCCAGCCCTTCGGCAATTGCAGATTTTCCAACGCCCGGCTCACCAATAAGTACGGGATTATTCTTTTTTCTCCTCGACAGAATCTGGGCAAGTCTTTCTATTTCACGTTCCCGGCCGACGACCGGATCAAGCCGGCCTTCTTCCGCCGCTTTGGTCAGATCGATCCCGAAATTATCAAGAACAGGAGTATCTGAAGATGACTTTGCAGATGCTGCATTGCCTGCAGGGCCTTTGCCCTGGGCTCCGAATCCCTGACCTTCATCATCTTCATCCCTTGGATAATCGGCTTTGGCACTCGGAGAACCGGCTTCAACCATCCGCCTGACAGACTGATAATCAACATCCATCTCAGACAGGAACCTTGTAACAAGGGTATTTTCATCCTTCAGGATAGCCAGAAGAAGATGTTCTGACTCTATAACTGGGCTTTTCAAGGCTTTGGCCTCAAGATAAACAAGCTTAAGTATTCTTTCAGTGCTCCTTAATAAGGGTAATACTTCATTATCTGCAACGGAGACGGGAATGTCGACCTTAATGCTTTTCTCAAGGGATCCCTTAAGTACCATCAGATCAATACCCTGATTGATAAGAATTTCAACAGCTACACCTTCTCCATCCCGCAATATGCCAAGGAATAAATGCTCCGGACTTATATGACTGTTCCCAAGCCTTATTGCTTCTTCCTTGCTGTATCCCAGGATATCCTTAACCCTCTGCGAAAATTGTGAATCCATATTAATAAAACGTAAGTTTTAAATCTACCTTTACGGTCATTCTGTCAGCATCATTTCGGACAAATATTCCACTTGTGACCAACGTAAAGGTACTTCAAGTGCTATTTAAGTATGGCAATTTTCATGCCCATTTATGAACAATGGGTGTTAAAAATTCACCATTTTATTATCTCAAAATTACTCAAATAATCACTATTTTCGTAATTCAAATCGCTGATATGGTTTGTGCGTTGTAATCATTTAATTATTAATATCTTATGGCAGAACGAGAAAGGGTGGTTCAGGTAAACATCGAGGAGGAAATGAAGTCGGCTTACATCGATTACTCGATGTCTGTCATTGTTTCGAGGGCTTTACCTGATGTGCGTGACGGTCTTAAGCCGGTACACCGGCGTGTTCTTTTCGGAATGTCGGAGCTTGGAGTTCTTTCAAACAGGGCTTATAAAAAATCAGCAAGGATAGTGGGAGAGGTGCTGGGTAAATATCACCCGCACGGAGACTCATCTGTATATGAAGCCATGGTACGGTTAGCCCAGGACTGGTCAATGAGATATCCTCTTGTTGACGGTCAGGGTAATTTCGGATCAGTCGACGGCGATAGTCCTGCAGCTATGAGATATACTGAAGCCAGACTCCGTAAGATAGCAGAAGAGACACTGGCCGATATTGACAGGAACACTGTTGATTTCCAGCCTAATTTTGACGATTCCCTCTCTGAACCTGTAGTACTTCCGACAAGGATCCCAAACCTTCTTGTTAACGGAGCTTCAGGGATCGCCGTGGGAATGGCAACAAACATGGCACCTCATAACCTATCCGAAATTGTTGATGCAACCATAGCTTATATAGATAATAATAATATCACCACCGATGAAATACTGAAACTTGTAAAAGGTCCGGATTTCCCGACCGGTGGAATAATATATGGAGAGCAGGGGATAAAGGACGCCTGCGAGACAGGCCGTGGAAGGATTGTTGTAAGGGCAAAGACCGAGATAGAACTGACGCATTCCGGACGTGAATGCATCGTGGTCACAGAGATTCCATACATGGTAAACAAGGCTGAGATGATCCGTAAAATAGCCGACCTTATTAACGAGAAAAAACTTGAAGGTATATCGTATATCAACGATGAATCGGATCGCAACGGCATGAGGATAGTAATCATCCTTAAAAAAGATGCAAGTGCAAATGTTGTTCTCAATAATCTCTATAAATACTCTTCCTTACAAACTACATTCAATGTCAATAATATAGCCCTTGTAAAAGGAAGGCCAAAAACACTCAATACAAAAGATCTTATTTCATATTTTGTAAAGCACAGGCATGAAATAATAATCAGAAGAACAAAATTCGATCTTGATCAGGCTGAAAAGAGAGCGCACATACTTGAGGGATTGATTATTGCAAGTGATAATATTGATGAGGTAATTGCAATCATCAAGTCGTCACAGACTCCTGATGAAGCCCGCGACAGGCTGATGGAGCGTTTCAGCCTCTCGGAGATCCAGGCAAGGGCAATTGTTGAAATGAGACTGAGGCAGCTCACCGGACTCGAACAGGATAAGTTAAGGGCCGAGTATAAGGAAGTAATGGATCAGATTGAGTACTTTAAGAAAGTACTGGCCAGTGCAGACCTGCAGATGAAGATCATAAAGGACGAACTGACAGAAATTAAAGATAAATATGGTGACAAAAGGCGTACACTGATAATACCGAACGCTGAGGAATTTATTCCTGAGGATTTCTACCCCGATGATGAAATGGTTATCACAATATCACATATGGGATATATAAAGAGGACCCCTCTGACTGAATTCAGAAGGCAGAACAGGGGAGGTACCGGAGCCAAGGGAGGCACTACAAGGGATGAGGATTTTATCGAACACCTGTATATTGCCACTATGCATAATACTATGCTCTTCTTTACAACCAAAGGAAAATGCTACTGGCTTAAAGTTTATGAAATACCGGAAGGTTCACGCACTTCAAAAGGAAGAGCAATGCAGAACCTCATAAATATAGAACCGGATGATAAAGTCAAGGCATTCATTAACATAAAGACCTTGAATGATCCCGATTATATCAACAATAATTTCATTGTGTTGTGCACAACAAAAGGTATTATCAAAAAGACTTCTCTTGAGGCTTATTCACGACCAAGAGCCAATGGAGTTAATGCTATAACAGTAAGGGAAGGAGATGAACTGCTGGAAGCAAGAATGACAAACGGTAACCATCATATTATGCTTGCAGTAAAATCAGGACGCGCAATCCGTTTCCCCGAAAAATCTGTAAGGCCGATGGGAAGAATTGCTTCCGGAGTACGGGGAATAAGACTTGCAGACGATAAGACTGATATCGTGGTCGGAATGATAACCGTTGAAAACAAAGAAAAGGATATACTGGTGGTTTCTGAAAAGGGTTATGGAAAGAGATCTGATATTGATGGTTACAGGATAACCAACAGAGGAGGAAAAGGTGTAAAGACAATCAACATTACCGAAAAAACCGGTTCGCTTATCGCACTTAAAGACGTAACCGATAATCACGACCTGATGATTATTACCCAGTTTGGTAATGTCTTAAGAAGTCCTGTGGCTGCATTAAGGGTAATGGGTAGAGCTACGCAGGGTGTCAGACTGATAAACCTCAGGGAAAATGATATAATTGCCTCAGTTGCATGTGTCCTGGTCAATGAGGATGATAATGATAATGAGGTAGTTACAGATGATAAAAATGAAACCTTATGATTTTGGCAAAGAATTTGAAGATTAAGAAGTAATGTTATAAATTTGGAAAATTATTTTAGACTACAATTTTAAATTAAAAATTAAATCATGAAAAAGTTATTTCTGCTGATAGCAGTTATTAGTATCTCAACAGGAGTATGGGCACAAAAAGGCAAAGTGACCGCAGCTCTCAGCTTCATTGAACAGGGAGCTCTTGATAAGGCAAAAGAGGCTCTTGATGCAGCTTTCGCCAATGAAAAATCAAAAGACTGGTTCAATACATACTTTGCAAAAGGAAAATTTTGCCAGGCTGTATTTGAATCTGATAATCCCAAATTCAGTTCATATTGTGCCGACCCGCTTGCAGAAGCGTATGCAGCATATGAAAAAGCACTTGCCCTTGATACTAAGGGGGGTACAAAGAAAAAGATCATAACCGGTATGATCTATAATTCACTAGCTCTCGATATGTATAATCAGGGAAGTAAAATGTTCGAGGCTAAGGATTTTGAGAACGCACTCAAATCATTTGCGACACAAATAGAGATAACGGAAAGTGATAAATATGTCAGCGCTCTGGATACAGGAATGTATTATAATGCCGGCCTTGCCGCTATGAATGCTCATAAGTACAATGATGCAATTAAATATTTCGAAAAATGCGTTGAACTTCAATATCAGGGTATTACACCTTTTATTCAGATATCTGAAAGTTATATGGGCCTTGGTGACACAGCGAAAGCAGAACAGTATCTGCTGGATCTTCCGAATAAATTTCCTGGAGATGAAAACATTACTTTGCAGCTCATTGACTTTTACCTTAAAGCAGGTAAATATGATAATGCTCTCAAGTATATCGATATGGCAAAAGCCAAAAATCCAAGTAATTACAGTCTCTATTATGCTGCAGGGATAATGTACCTTAACCTCGAGAAGTACGATGAAGCTATAGCTGAACTCGGAAAATCGATTGAACTTAAAAATGATCTTTACGATACACACTATGGACTTGGTGCAGCATATATAAATAAGGCAGCCAAGATGTTTGAGAAAGCAAACGAAATAATGGACGTGAATAAATACTCTGCTGCTATTGATGAAGCAAACGCTGTCTATGAAAAAGCTCTTCCGATTATGGAAAAAGCTCTTGAACTTAGACCTGACGATATAGATGCCCTGAAGAGTCTTCAGGAACTGTACTACAGGTTCAGACAGAAAGATCCTTCACTGAACGCTAAATATGAAGCTACAAAAGCAAAACTTAGCGCCCTCCAGAGTAGATAGACTTTTTGTGATATATATAATTAAAGCCCTTCAGTTTAGTAAATTGAAGGGCTTTTCATATATTGCCATATAATTCAGGACACACGGTGTAAAATGAAAAATATTCATACAATATTGATTCTCAGTACTTTAATATTAACAGGTTGCTACAGGTACGACGAACCTGAACCTGACAATGAAGGTAAAATAATAGTCCTGATGTATCACCGTATAACAAGCCAGGAAGCTGCCAATCTCTATGAGCGAAGCATAGAAAACCTCAAAAATGACTTTGAATATCTAAGGAAGCACAACATTAACGTAATAAGTTTTAATGATCTTACAGTTATTAAAGAATCAGGGAAAATGCCTGCGGGAAACTCTGCTATCATAACTTTTGATGATGGAGACTATTCCTGGTTTAGTCTTGTTCAGCCATTATTGAAAGAATACAGGTACAAGGCTACATTTTTTCTTTGGGTCCATATGATAGGTCGAAATTCCTTTATGGAATGGGAGGATGTAGAAATGATGAGTTATTACACCCTGGAAGGCGGAGTTCATCCTTTTAACTTCGGATCACATTCATTTTCACATGCATATCTTTATACTGACAGGAGCAAGTTCCAGGATTTTAATGAATATAACAGGTTTCTGGATTATGAATTTGGAGAATCAAAAAGAATTATCGAGCAGCATATCCCTGGAAAAGTTGAAGTATTTGCTCTTCCTTTCGGCGACGGGGCAGGTGATGAGAATATTATTTCTGCTGCAGAAAGAAACGGATACAAGTTTATCCGTACATCAATCCAGTCAACAATAAATGTTCCTGATCAGGATCTTTTTCAGATACCAGCAATCCCTATGCTTGACAACACGCCATCAGATGCCATATGGTATTACCTTGGTATCTGATTTCCGACAACTAACCAATTATCAAAAGGAGAGAAGAACAGATGTAGCGGATTAATATCTTTACAATACCAATTATTTCTATTTGACATAATATTAATTATAGGAATTTTTTTTGAACGGTTGTTGCCATGAAAGCGACAATTAAGATCGTTACCGCTCGTAAAGAATTCACAAAATCAGATATGGATGCCTTCCGTCGCATATTAAATGTGTTACACGAACATAACCTATCAGCCCGTCTCAGTATAAAAGAAAAGACTAAAAGTCAGATAACTACATATAAACCAAAGCTTAAAGCAATATAAAATTATCAGTGAATAATAAAAAGAGATTGAAGATCAGTTAATTAAATCACAAAATCACCAGGGGTAATTAAGAAAAAAACAAGAAAAACTGGCAAAGATTCAAGAAAGTCAGGGGAAAGTCAGGGGAAAGCCAGAGGTAAAGTCCCGGAAAGTCAGGGGAAAATCAAAGAAAATAACAGGGAATTACAGGGGGAAAATCTATAAAAGACGAGGAAAAACTAGGGGAAAATATGTTAAAAGCCAGGGGGGAAAACGGGAAATTCAAAGGCAATTGTTTGCCAGGTATTTTTATTTCCCGGAAATTTTTGTTATAACTTTGCAAAAAATATCATTTAAGATGGGAACGGAAGGGGAAAAACAAGAAAGCATTTTTGATCGGATATTTAAACCATTTAAAGAACTCCAATCAGCGTTAAAATCTGAAAAAGCCCTCAAGGGCATGGCGGATGATCCCGAAAAAGGCTATAAGGGAGGGACAATTATCCTGGACTGGTTGAAAAAATACTGGTTTATTCCATTTGGCGGGGTAATTTTCATAATGATTTTATCAAATCGGGCCAGTTCCCGGGGAGATAAGAAAAGATCGCATCACGGCGTAAATAAATACGGGGAAAGGTACTAAGGGATGAATAAATTACTTGATCTTATTAACAGGTGGGCCGAAAAATTCACTTATCGGGTTTTAAAAATGTCGGGGACATCAGATACGGCCCTGGAAAATTATTTGTCAGCGGTAAAAGATCGAAATGAAGATGTAATAAACGCTGATAATGAACTGAAAAATAAAACTCCCTGGATTCGGATGATATTTATTTTTCTCCTGGTTGGCCTCGGTGCTTTTTTATATGACAGATTCATAGAACGACGTTAAATGAGGGGCCTTTTGATAACTGGAGTTAATATTTTTTTGGGAATAGGTGCGTTTATCCCGAAGAATGAGCATCTTAAAGCAAAAAATATCAACACTAGGGAAGAATTAAATCCTAGAAATAATGGGAGTTTACTATCAATACCAGGGCCAGGGATTAATGGAAGTTGAAGAATTTACAAATTAAAAAACCCCGGGCGGGCGTAGATGGCCGGAGTTTTTTAATTTTTGCCAAAACTATTAAATACTAGCAGATGACAAAGATAAAAAGAAATCCAAACAAAGCAAGATCTCGTAAAAGGAAAGTTAAAAAACGGGTTCATTATCTAAGAAACCGGATAAAAAGAGATCTAAGATCCATACCTTTAAGCGAATCAGATAAATTATCAAATCGCATAAACGCGGAAGCTTTTATGATGGCACACGTAAATGACGATGATATTATGCCTAAGGAATTAAAAGAAGAGTTTAAAGTGCGCTTTAGATATGATCTATTGTTTGATATGCGGACGATCGAAGAACTGCTTTAAAATGATTAAAAATCGATCTTTTTCTGTGATCTTGTCAAGAGTTCCCCTTTCTCCGATTGGAAACGGATGCAGAAAAACATCAGCAAGCTATCAATAGATGAGGGTTTAAAGATGAAAAAACAGCGTTACATAATATTGCAAAAAAACAGAACAAAAAACTAAGCAATAGCACAATAGATGAGGGTTTAAAGATGAAAAAACAGCGCAAACTTAGAATAGATGACAAGTTCAATATGTTTTTATGTGGTAATAATTAATGCTAATAAGGGAAACACATGACCAGGTCACAGGAAAAATTAAGAATTAATAACTATTTAGATTGATTCTTAATGAAAAAAGATTTAAATTTCGTTTTGTTTCGCGTCTCTCCTATTCTCATTTTCGACTTTTACAGGAATAAAGTCTATTTGACATAAACTTTATTATGAGGAAAAACGGAATATTAATTATAGGAAATCAATAAAAATTTGCGGTCAGCTCTGCTGATTGACATAAAATCAGATATGAGCCTGATCCATCAGGCTCATATCGTTCGATTTTATGTCAAAGCAAATTTTTATGTATGCCCCTAATCGTCAGCTCTGCTGACACGGTAAAATCAGATATGAGCCTGATCCATCAGGATCATATCGTTCGATTTTATGTCAAAGCAAATTTATATTTTTTACTTCTTACGGATTTCCTCCTTGATCCTTTGAATATGACCGCGTCCCAGACCCTTGACTTCACAACCCAGCTTGAAATACTTCCGTATCCTGTCATCGGTCAGAATTCCAAAGCAATCAATTATTGCAGCAGGTTTTCCGATAGTTTTTACGATTTTTTCCGGATCAAGATCAAGGTACTCCTTATGAGGCACCGCAAGTATCACAGCATCAGCATCTTTCAGAGCTTTGTTCAGGTTTTGTTCAACATGGATCTCTTTCAGTTTTTCCTGATTCCTGAAAAACCTTGCCTTGCTCTGTCCGACACCCGGATATGTATCCTGTTGTTCAAATTCCCACCAGTGCTCCACATATGGATCATGAACCCTTATCTCGGCACCCATTTCCGTCAGTTTTCTAATAACAATCTCCGATCCGCTATACCTTGTATCACCCACATCTTCGCGGTAAGCAGCACCAAGTACAAGAACATCAGCACCGGCGATTGGCTGTCCCATATTACGCAGTGCATCACGCGTAAGCTGACCTACATGCAGGCCGCGCGTGTCGTTGATATCGATAGCCATTGGCGTGATCTTGAATATATCATCCTCAAAACCAAGGATATGCTTATAGGCCCACAGCCCGAGGCCACCATCTTTCGGAAGACAATAGCCTCCTATACCCGGACCCGGGAATATCATATTACTGTGAGTGGGACGCATTTTTATTGCCTTTATCACCTTGATCAGATCGACTCCGTTCCGCTCGGCAAACAGGCTCCATTCATCAAGAAATGCCAGGATCGTAGCCCTGTAGCTGTTCTCTATTATCTTTGCTGTTTCCGATTCTATTGGCCTTTCCATTACTGTCAGCGGGAATTTATCAGTATTGAGCACTTCCGTAAGGAATTTCTCGACTCTTTGCCTTGCTTTTTCATTAATTCCACTGCAAACCCTCCAGAAATCCCTTATGCTGGCAACATAGTTACGGCCAGGCATCACTCTCTCATAACTATGAGCAAGTAAAGGATCTGATTTTATTCCTCTCTTTCTGAAAACCTTCTTCATTATTGGATATGCAACCTGTTCTGTAGTACCGGGTGCAACAGTTGTCTCAATAAGCACAAGAGCATCAGCCGGAATATTTTCAGCAATGACGTGCAGGGATGCCTCAAGAGCTGCCATGTCTGTTTCTCCTGACCTGACATTTCCCAGGTCTTCTTTAACATAATCGCACTGAACATCAACCACAACTACATCTGCAAGTTTCAGAACATCATAGGTATATGTAGCTATTAAAGTCTTCTTTTTATTCACGCAGCGATCTATCATAGGATCCACTTCCGGATCTTCAGCCTTTACCGGAGAAATCCCCCTATTGAGCAGCGGGATCTTCCAGAAACTGCGGGCACTGGGACGCTGCATGCCAATTACAAATTTCGAAGGCTGACCTTTTTTATCCACTGTATCAGCCACAATGGCTGCCATTACTGCACCGACAAACCCTACTCCCATAACAACTACAATTTCACGGCCTTTTTTTCTTTCCTTTTCGACAAGCTTTTTAAGTCGCTCAAATTCAGCCTTGTAATCTTCTGGCTTCGGTATAGGAAACCTCTCCCCTGCCGGACTGATGGAATATTTCTCACTCATATTGTTTAAATTAACTGTTGCAGATTATATACTTTTCACTTTGAAAACGTAAAATTAGTAATTGTATGTTAACAAATTACGGCAATATGATGATTCATATAAATGATTTTATGAATTAACGTAATTCTGTGATCAACAGATAAAATCAGGTATACAAACTGAAAACCTGATTTTTTATATTCTTATCTTTCATTTCATTATTTTTAACATCAATGCTATTACCGGAAGTTTGGAAAAAACAAGACAATAAACAAAATTTTATATTTAAATAATTATGAATCAAATACATAAGCATACTCTAGAATTTCTTTCTGACCTTAAGCAACATAATGAAAGGGAATGGTTCAATAAAAACAGACCAAGGTATGAGGGGGCAAGGAACGATTTCGAATCATTTGTACAGGCGGTGATGGATGAGATAGTAAAATTCGATCCTATTCTGAAAGGATTGGAAGTAAAAAGCTGTACTTACAGGATCAACAGGGATATAAGGTTCTCAAATGACAAAACAATTTACAAAACGCATCTGGGGGCCTTTGTTGTTCGCGGAGGCAAGAGGAATGGTGACAGGTTAGCAGGATATTATATACATGTGGAGCCGGGAAATAACAGTATGATAGCAGGCGGTGCCTACCTGCCTCCGATGCCATGGCTTACGGCCATTCGTGAGAAAATTGATGAAGAGGGTGAGAAATTTGTCAGTATTATCTCCAAAAAGGAGTTCAGGGAGTTATTCGGAGAGATCGGGGGAGAGAAACTTAAATCTGCTCCGAAAGGATTTAAAAGAGATCATCCGTATATTGAATATCTCAGACTTAAGAGTTTTCTCGTTTCAAGGATGATTACAGACAAGGAAATACTGGATCCCCGCTGTTTTGATCTTATAGTGAGAGCCTCAAGGATAATGAAACCGCTTAATGATTTTTTAAATGAGTACTGATCATATTGTTAACACTGTACTTTCAGGGCATTTGGTGCAAGTTGCAGGTTGCATGGTGCAGGGTGCTCGAAGCTCGCAGCGCAGCGGAGATTTCGAACAAGCGGAAAGATTGCAAGTTTCAAGGCGCTGGGCAGTATGTGATATGACGACAAATAAAAGGAAACCTGCATCATACTCCGTGTAATTTGTTTATTCTGATAAAAAATTTATATATTTCGTGAAATTAAAATTCTGAGTATGAAAAAGCTGATCTTCACTCTGTTATTCTCTCTATTGACAATTTCCTACCTCTGCAGCCAGGCTGCGAAACTGGAAGTCGGAATGAAAGCTCCTGAATGGACTTTTGAGGATGCTGATAAAAAGGAATTTACAATGAATTCCTGGCCAGGGAAGGTTCTTCAGATCAATTATGTTGATCCTGATGAATCAGACCTTAATGATGCTTTCAACGATGCCATTGACAAGGCAACCGATGTTGACAAGAGGATCAATAAAGACTATTTTAAAGGCTTTGGAATTGTCGATACAAAATCGACCTGGAAGCCAAAAGGACTTATCAGGATTATTGCTGGTAACAAAGCAAAGAAATACGATACAACAATATTATTTGATTATGATGCTACCCTTCAGAAAGAATGGGGTCTTCCAAAAGACAGTTACAGTGTTGTGATCGTTGATAAGAACCGTATAGTAAGAGCTATCTACAAAGGCAAGATACCTGAGTCAGAGAATGAAAAGATCATTCAGCTGATAATCGGACTTACCAAGGAATAATCATTTCAGTTCATCTGCATCGGATATATCCTTTCCTATCCTTGCCTTTATTCTCTCAAGGTCGTTTTTTATTGTGGCTACTGCTTTAAAAAGTTGTTTTTCAGGTAAGACAGGGTCAGGAAGTTCATTGCTGATGTAATTAATGAATTTCCAGATTTCTTTCACTTCATTAATATGGACCTCATAGGGTTCATATATTGGATTAAGTGAATAGAGAACTAGTTTCCCATCTTTATTAAGGTTATTTTCGATAACCTTAAATACTATGCCATCGTTTATTGTAAAGACTACATAAGCTTTGCCGCTGATTATCTCGTGCCAGTCCTGAATATATTCACCCGTCACCCACGACCCGTCAGGTATTGGCAGCATAGAATCACCTTTAAGCTGAAAAGTGCGGTATTTTCGCTTCTCTGAAAGGAAGGGAAGTCTGAATCTCGGCAGCTCTTCAATATATTCCGGATCAGCATATCCTGTTGTATAACCGGCCTTGGCCTTCTCAGGGACCAGCTCGATATTTTCAACATTATCAGAACCTACAGTGGTTGTCAGAACCCTGAGATTACTTCCTTTTATATAAGCATCATAACCTCTTTCCAGTTCGCCAAGCTGGCTTTCTGAAAGCTTTGTCATGTCGATCTTAAGCAATGTATCAATTGACATATTGAAATACTTTGAAAACGAAACAAGTATGTCAATGCCCGGCTGTGCTACACCGTTCTCATAACCGCTAAGGGTTGAACGTTTCAGGTTAAGGGCAGCAGCAACTTCGTCCTGAGTTCTGCCCCTCCTTTTCCTTAAAAATTTTATGTTAGATGTGAAGTACATAATATAAAATTGATTATATTGTAATCATTAAATTGATTAATTTTTAATCAAAAGTATAATATAATTGTTATATAAACAAGTTTTTTTAAAAAAATTTGGAGTGACTAAAGTTAAAAAATATGGAAAATAATGAGTTACTCGCAATTTTCACATCGATTGGTAAAAACTTAAAACTCTAGGCACTTCAAACTCCAAACTCCAAACTTGTAAAATGTGGTTATCAGGCAATATAGAACGTTCCATACTGCATCTCGACCTCGACACTTTCTTCGTATCGGTGGAGAGGCTTAAGAACAGCAGACTTATCGGGAAGCCTGTTATAATAGGCGGCATGTCAGATCGCAGCGTGGTCTCCAGTTGCAGCTACGAGGCCAGAAAATATGGAGTTAACTCTGCAATGCCCATGAAAATGGCAAGGAATTTATGTCCCGATGCCGTTGTAATAAGAGGTGACATGGAGGCATACTCCAGATATTCTAATATTGTGACCGAAATAATTGCCCAAAGATCCCCTCTATATGAGAAATCATCTATTGATGAACATTATATAGATATAACCGGTATGGATCGCTTCTACGGATGTACCAAATGGTCACATGAATTGCGCCGGTATATAATAAAGGAAACCGGATTGCCTATTTCAGCCGGACTATCAATAAACAAGACCGTATCGAAGATTGCGACCGGAGAAGCAAAGCCAAACGGAGAAATAGAGGTCGGGAAAGAGATAGTCCTCCCCTTCCTCGATCCCCTGTCAATAAGCAAAATACCAATGATCGGGGTTAAAACTTATCATGTGCTTCGCTCAATGGGTATAGCTACAATATATACCCTGAGAAACATTCCTGCAGATATGCTTGAGAAACTGATGGGAAAAAATGGCATTGAAATATGGAAGAGGGCAAACGGGATAGACTCAACGCCTGTAATAAGCTATTCGGAACAGAAATCAATAAGCACTGAGCATACCTTTGAAAAAGACACAACCGATATTGCAATGCTTAACCAGCTGCTGGTGAGCATGGTGGAAAAGATAGCCTATGACCTGCGAAAGCACGAAAAGCTTACCTCATGCGTCACGGTAAAGATCAGATACTCTAACTTCGATACTCATACCCTTCAGAAAAGGATTCCCTATACTGCTTTCGATCATGTACTTATCGATATCTCCAAAGAGCTTTTCAGCCGGCTGTACCAGCGGAGAATGCTGATCAGGCTTATTGGCGTGAGATTCAGTCACCTTGTACGGGGAGTCCAGCAACTCGATATGTTCGACGACACTCCCGAGAAAGTGAGCCTTTATATGGCCATGGATAAGCTCAGAAAACGTTTCGGGAAGGATGCTGTGCGAAGGGCCGCCGGAGTGATGACTACAGTGGAACGCGAGGAAAAAGCCCGCAGACAGATCGAAAACGCCCTGAAAGAGCAGGAAATGATGGAACAGAGACTAAGGGGATATTATATTTATGGGAGATAAAAGTTTGGAGTGAGCTAGAGTTTGGAGTACTTAGAGTTAAAAATAACTCTAGGCATTCCAGGCACTCTAGGCACTCTAGGCACTTCAAACAATGTACCTGAACTGCCACTCATATTACAGCCTTCGCTACGGAACAATGTCCGTGGAACAACTGGTGCAAAAAGCAAAAGTTGCCGGAGCTCAAACTATTGCCCTAACCGACATAAACAATTCAACGGCAATACCCGAATTTGTAAAGGAATGCGGCAAAAACAACGTGCGGCCTGTAGCCGGAATTGAGTTCAGGAACGGAAATGAACTGCTGTACATAGGCATAGCCCGCAATAACAACGGATTAAGGGAACTGAACGAATTCCTTTCGAAACATAATATCGAAAAAACTGATCTGCCCCTATCTGCTCCCCCCTTCTCAGAAGCCTGTATTATCTACCCATTTAATAAATACCCGAAACGAAAACTGTCAGACAATGAACGTATTGGAATAAGACCCGGTGAGGCAAACAGATTGCTTACACTCTCAATGTCAGAAAAGAGCAGAATGGTGATCCTTAATCCTGTTACTCTGGCAGGCAATGAGGATCTTTTCATCCACAGATGCCTTAGAGCAATCGATAATAATATCCTTCTGAGTCATCTTAAACCTTCACACTGCGCCGGAGAAGATGAGATCTTCCATACCCCTGAAACCATAAGAAACAGCTTTAAGGGATATGAAGAAATAATAACCAACACTGATAACCTGCTTGATGACTGTAAGATAGAATTTGATTTTGAAAGCCAGAAAAACAAAAAGATCTTTTCAGCAAGCCGGTATGACGATAAGCTCCTCCTTGAAAAACTTGCCTGGGATGGAATGATTTACAGATACGGCAGAAATAACCCTGAAGCAAAGAAAAGGATCCGGCATGAACTGGAGGTAATCGATAAACTCGGTTTCTCAGCATATTTTCTTATCACATGGGACATTATCCGTTACTCAATGTCAAGGGGTTTTTACCATGTAGGAAGAGGAAGCGGAGCTAATTCTATTGTTGCTTATTGCTTGAAAATCACCAATGTTGACCCAATTGATCTCAACCTTTACTTCGAGCGTTTTATAAACCCGAAAAGAAGCAGTCCTCCCGATTTTGACATTGATTATTCATGGAAAGAAAGAGATGAAGTCATCGATTATATTTTCAAGAGATATGGGGCCGGACATACCGCACTTCTTGGGACAAGCAGCACCTTCAGGGGAAAATCTATTGTCAGGGAACTGGGTAAGGTCCATGGACTGCCAAAGGAAGAGATCGATGCTATAATTGATAATCCGTCCAGCGAGACAAACAGGAACGAAATAACAAATATCATTTTCAAAACCGGTCTCAGGATAGCTGATTTTCCGAATATGCGCAGTATTCACGCAGGTGGCATTCTCATCTCTGAAGAGCCGATAACGTTCTATACCGCTCTTGATATGCCGCCAAAGGGGTTCCAGACAACTCAATGGGACATGTACACTGCTGAGGAGATTGGCTTTGAGAAACTGGATATCTTAAGCCAGAGGGGTATCGGACATATCAGTGAAAGCGCTGAGATCATTCTCAGGAACAGGTCAATTGATGTGGATGTTCATGCAATACAGGACTTTAAGAAAGATCCTCTGATTAAAGAATACCTTCGGTCAGGCGAGACAAAAGGATGTTTCTATGTAGAGAGCCCATCGATGCGCGGATTGCTGCAGAAGCTAAGATGCGATGATTATACAACACTTGTCGCAGCCAGCTCAATAATCAGACCCGGCGTAGCACGCTCCGGAATGATGCGTGAGTATATTTACCGGTTCCATAATCCCAATAATTTCAAGTATTTACATCCGGTAATGAAAGAACAGCTTGAGGAGACATTCGGAGTCATGGTCTACCAGGAAGATGTCCTCAAAGTATGCCATCACTTTGCAGGCCTTGATCTTGCTGATGCTGATACGCTGCGCCGGGCTATGAGCGGAAAATACCGCTCGAAGGAAGAGATGAAACGGATTGTCAGCAAGTTCTTTTCAAACTGTCGCGAAAAAGGGTACAGTGAAGAACTGACTAAAGAGGTATGGCGACAGATCGAGTCTTTTGCCGGATACTCCTTCTCTAAGGCGCACTCCGCTTCCTACGCTGTTGAAAGCTTCCAGAGCCTGTACCTCAAGGCCCACTTTCCTCTTGAATTCATGGTAGCCGTAATAAATAATTTCGGCGGATTCTACCGTACGTGGGTGTATGTCCATGAAGCCAGACGATATGGCGCGACAATCCAGCTTCCATGTATTAATAAAAGCAACTATAAAACAACTATTTACGGCACTGATATATACCTTGGTTTCATTCATATTCAGGGTCTTGAATACAATCTTGGCACAATGATCGAAGAGAACCGAAAGACCGGTGGTGATTTTTCTGATCTAAATGATTTCATATCACGCATAAATCCGGGGCTTGAGCAGCTTATCCTTTTAATCCGGACCGGTGCATTAAGATTTACAGGCAAACAGAAAGCAGTTCTTCTGTGGGAGGCCCATATGCTGATAAATAAAAGCAAGCCTGACCTTATAAGGCCCCTCTTTGCCCAGCCGGCCAGGAATTTCTCGCTTCCCCGGCTTGAAAAGGATAATCTCGATGATGCCTATGATGAAATTGAGTTACTGGGTTTCCCTGTATCTCTTACCTGGTTCGATATGCTTGAAACATCATATCGCGGTGATGTTGCAGCACGTGAGATGATCAAAAATAAAGGCATGTCAATCAGGATGATAGGTCACCTGGTTACTATTAAATATATAAAGACAATAAAACGTGAATGGATGAATTTCGGATGCTTTATTGATCCTGAAGGAAACTACTTTGATACAACCCATTTCCCGCAATCACTTAAGTTATATCCCTTCAAAGGAGCAGGAACCTATCTTATACTGGGAAAAGTTGTCGAAGAATTCGGATATCCGTCACTCGAAGTAGAAAAGATGGCAAAATTACCCGTGAAACCCGACAAACGTTACTGAATAGTGATATTCAGTTATTTTGACGGTTAACTTTCAGGATTCCTTTTATTGAATGGATTTTTCTTATTATTCCATACAGCATGTCATTATTCGCAACTAACAGATTAATAGTCCCTTCAAACATACCCTCTTCCATGTTGTAGTTAAAACTCCTTACAGTGGCATTGAAACCGGTTATCACTTCAGATATTTTGTTCACAATACCGATATCTTCAACCCCGGTTACCTTAATAGTAGCTATAAATGATGTCCCGCTTTTTGATTTGGTCCAACGTGCAGAAATAACCCTATACGGATATCTTGCTAGCATGTTATGGGCATTAGGACAAGCAGTCCGGTGTATTTTTATTCCTTCTGAAATTGTCACAAATCCGAATATTGAATCTCCGGGAACAGGATTGCAACACTTTGACAGTTTGTAATCAAGTCCCTCGACCTTATCTTCAATAGACAGAAAATCAGAGAATTGCGATTCAAAGAGTTCCCTGGTTTCTTTTTCAGATATTGTCCCTGGAGAAATTACTCCTCCGGTGGATTCCTCTTTCAGCAGGATATCCTTGATCTCGAGCAATTCCAGCTTTCCTGATTCAATACTATAATAAAGATCCTGTGCTGTCTTAAAGTTATAATGGTTGATAAGTCTCTGAATTATTGTATCTCCGTATGGGATCTTCCAGTTCTTCAAACGGCGCATAAGGATCTCTTTGCCTTCAGCAGCTGCCTTCGCCCTTTCTTCGTTAAGAGCAAGTTTTATCTTCGTCCTGGCTTTATTTGTAACTACAATGGACAGCCAGTCGCGTTTGGGCCGCTGATTTTTTGATCTTATGACATCCACATGATCGCCATTTTGAAGCACATACCTGAGTGGCACGTTTTTCCCATTTACTTTTCCTCCGACACAAGAGGACCCTAATGCTGTATGGATGTCAAATGCGAAATCCAGGACTGTAGCTCCGGCAGGCAGTTGCCTGAGATCACCTTTCGGCGTAAACACAAATACTTCATCAGTGTATAAACCTGATCTTACGTTATCAAGGAACTCCTTGTCTTCTTTGTCAGAAGATTCCAGTAATTCCCGTATTTTTGTCAGCCATGTATCAAGTCCCCCCTCTCCTTTCAGTCCTTTATATTTAAAATGCGCAGCCAGGCCTTTTTCAGCTATCTCATCCATACGTCTGGAACGGATCTGTACCTCAACCCACCGGCCCCTGGGACCAATGACTGTCGTATGAAGCGATTCATATCCATTTGATTTCGGAACAGATATCCAGTCGCGTAATCTGCTGGGATTTGGCTGATAGAGATCTGTAACTATTGAATAGACCCGCCAGCAATCTGCCTTATCATTATTATTTTCACTATCAATAATTATTCTGACCGCAAAAATATCAAAGACCTCCTCAAATTCCACCCCCTGCTTCTTCATTTTCGTCATGATGGAATGTATTGATTTTGTGCGGCTTTTGATAGTGAATCTAAAGCCTGTCTTCTCGAGTTTCTCCTGTATTGGAGCCGAGAATTCCCGAATCAGTCTGTTCCTTGAGGCTGTAGTCTGTTTCAGCCTGTTCTCGATGAATCTGTATTGTTCAGGTTCAAGGTATTTGATTGAAAGATCTTCCATTTCCGACTTGATATTGTAAAATCCAAGCCGGTGAGCCAATGGAGCATAAAGAAAATATGTTTCTGAAGCCATGGGCATTCTCTCCTTTTCCGGAGCATTATCCAGGTTCCGCATATATTCCAGACGCTCAACAAGTTTGATTAGTATCACCCTGACATCATCAGCGAGACTGAGCAGTAGTTTGCGGAAGTTCTCTGCCTGGTATGACGAATGCATTGAATCAATCCCGGTGATCCTTGAAAAACCATCCAGTATTTCCACAACTTTGCTACCGAATTCTTTCTCAAGTTCTTTAGTACTGATATCCAGTTTATTATACGAATCATGCAGGATTGCTGTAACTATCGAGGTTACGCCAAGTCCCATCTCTTCGGCTACTATTCGTGCAACGGAGAGTGCATGTTGTATCTGGAGTTCACCGGTCAGAGTGACATTATCTCCACAGGCACTTGCAGCCAGATCGAGGGCTTTCCTGATCTTTTTTGTATCACCAGGTGCAATCGTATTCTTTGCCGCCAGCAGTAAGGCCTTGTATCCTGAATATAGTTTCTGAGTCCTCATAGAATGACTGAAATCCGGAAGCCCGGAAGCTTTTTAAGAAAGAAAGATAATGAAAAAAGGCAAAAAAAATCCGGAATAAGGTTGATATTATTCCGGTGTTAGTTAGGTATTAACGCCTATCTGAAAGAGATTCCAAGTCCGGTCGATAGAACACTGTATTGCGCCCAGGTGTAGTCAGCGTGGAATGTCACAACTGCCAGTTTCACCCTGAACCCTATATTTGCTCTAAGTCCCGAGAAATTTTCAATATTCATATCCGGGAAATCTGTACCTTTCTTTACCCCGCTGTCATTATACTCAGCATGAGGCGTCGGGTTAGAAACAAGGACCGGTGTCGGGAAGTTACCACTCAGTTCCAGTACAGTACTGGTCTTGCTATATCCAAGTCCTCCGTAGAAGTTAATAACTGGAAGGTTAAAAGAAGCTATGGCGCCAACATTAAATGCGCTTACATTAAGTGAAAAGTTCTGATCATTGAAATCTGTTATGGCGTTGTAAGTTGCATAGCTTGTCGGAGATCCCGGATCAAGGCTCAGCGGAACATTACCTGTTATCCTTGTAAAAGCTCCAAAGACAGATACATCGACAGGCAATAATTTATTCCCCGGGATATATTGCATTATGCTGTGCATCAATCCTGCGCCCCATAGCATAAAATCTCCGTCACTCACAGGAATACGAGGGATAAATCTTGCTTTAATCTCTGTACCTAAAGGCAGACCAATACCTGCCTGAGCAATCGGTACGGGAATGTATCTCCAGTCTGTTCCCTGCGGAGTATTAAATCTTGAGAGTTCAACTCCTCCCTGCGAATATATCAGTTCAGGTCCATCTGATGTGGGTCCCGCAACAGTTGGTGCCAGCCCTGAACCGGAAATTGATGAAGAAAGTCCAATGGATGATATATCAAATGTTGTTTCAGATGATGGAACAATACCGGCACTGATTCCGAAAGTAATATCGAACCCTCCTAATTCATGAGGCTTTGCAGTGTTATACCAATTCCCGTTAAGACCAGCGCCAAAAGCATTGATCCATGGAGAGATGTAAGCTTCGAGAAATTTAACACCATCAGCAGGAGTGCTCCTGAGAAAATCAGTTTCCTTAAACTGAGCAGAAACCACATTTGTAAAAAGCAATACCGACAGAATTACTGCCGCCAAGCGAAGTTTGAATAGTCCGGACATATAATTTTAAATGAGATTAACCTTAGCATATAACAAAGATATAAAAATCTCAAATTACATATCATCTGACACTTCCAGCTTTTCAAGTTCCTCAATTCCAAGTGATTTCGATACTTCAGAGAGTTCTTTCAGACTAAAATCCCCCCTTATGGCTATTACTGAATTGCCACCCTTGCCTCCGGTAATGACAAGCAATTCAGATATTCTGTCTCGTGACTGCCGGACAAGGAATTTTGTTACATTCTTACCCTCCTGTACAACCATAAGTTCTTCGTATACAGAGAAATCGAGCTTGCCTTTCAGTTCCTCATAAAAATTAATCTTTTCTCTCGAAGCTGAGTCCTGCGAAATTATTCTGATCGAGTTAAGGCGAAAGACAATATTATCAGGGTTTTTTGATCTTTCCCTTGACCCGGAGAACATACTGAGCATTTTTCCAGAGATATAGACGGAGGTGAATCCATCTTTTTCAGAATATCTGTCAAATAATGCATCAACGGGATTGTTCTGTGCATTAATTATACCGTTGATAAGAAATGCAGCGATTATAATAAATGATTTTTTCATATTTATGTTTCAAAAATTATTATCAAATTAATTATTTACATCTATATCCGATAGTTGGCTGAAAGGTTCGAGTTTATCAAGGTTTGAGGTGATTACGTCAGCCGATCTGTCAAGTGTTTCCAGTCCCAGCTTTGTGGCATTGCTCATACGAGTTAAAGGTTTGAGCTCAGCTTTTCCCTTGTTAAATTTAACCGATACTTCTCTGAGGATCTTAATTGTTTCAGCATATGCGATCTGCGGATCAGAGTATGTATCTTTTGGCTCAGCTTTATAAATGAAAAGGAAGTAAGAGCCAATCAATAGAAGAAAGGCAGCTGCCATTCCAATTAATGAAATATAGTGTCTGGAAAAGATGTTCAGGCTTTTCTTCCTGTTAATACCAGTGATAGCTTTAGATATCCTGCTTTCAAAATCAAAAGAGGGTTCCGGCATCTTTTCAAGATCTGATAGAGCCGAAAAAAAAGCCCTGTCAGCATCAAAACCATCATCAACTTTACGATCTGAAAAAAAGTCCTTCAACAGCTTTTCCTCATCGTTTGTCGTCTCTCCGCTATAATACTTTTCCAGCAGTTTCTTCAGTTCTTCTTTTTTCATATATATAATTCAAATATTTTTCTTTTATCATCTGCCGTCCCCTTGATACATTCACTCTTAAAGTGTTTATATTGCAATCGTTAAGCTGGGATATCTCCTCGTAAGATAATCCTCTTATTTCTTTAAGTTCAATCACTTCCCTGTAAGGCTGCGGGAGTTTACCAATAATCTCCTGGAGTATCCGTATATTCTCCGACATAACAAGTTCATCAAATGGTGATGGCGAATTATCATGCTCCGGAAAATCCGCATTAACCTCTTTATTATCAATGAACTTCCATTTTCTAAGTCTGTCAATACATTTATTTCTCGTCATTGTGACGGACAGAGCAAGAGGGTCATTATATTTGTCAAGACTCTTCCTCATTTCCCACATTTTAATAAAAACATCCTGAACAGCATCTTCAGCTTCCTCCCTGTTCCTGAGGATCCCATAAGCGACCATAAACAGTTTCCGGTTTAATTGATGTATTATATCATTGAATCTATTATGGTCCATCAGAGGTAAGAAGAATGACAGCTTCAATACAAAGATAGGAACATTAAAGCTCAATCCCAGTCGAGATCGATATTCACATGCCGATCCCTGTGCATTCTTTCAGCGAATTTCCTGGCTTCTTTATATGTCATCTTCCCTTTGAGCTGGATTATCAGATTATCCTGGCCCCCTCCTACCAGCAGCAGTTCCTTGTAGCTTCTTCCTTCAGCTCTGGCAAGAAGGACCAAATCCTGATCGGACTCCTTAATTCTCATAAGCTCTTCATAATTCTTTCTGTCCAGATCTCTTTCAACCAGCTTATAAAAATTAGTATTGTGATTGTCATCCTTACCCTGTGTCAGGATCCTTATTCTCGAAATGTTCGATGGCAAGCAATCATCCATATCGTCGAAACAATTTAGCGCTTTAGCTATTTTAATAAGGTCAGCATCGATAGTGATACAAACAAAATTATCAGATCCTTCATATTTTTCAAACAGTGCATCAACAGATCTCTGACCGTTTACCGTTATGGTGACCATGATTAGTACGAATCCTGCAATAAAGCTTTTCATTTCTGTATATTTAAGTTTGACCTATGTTTTTATGCAAGACGAACAAGACAAGGAATCATTACAAAAAAACCCTGATATTTTAAAAACCTGAAAGCTTTTAATGCTTCACTTTTCAGAAAATACTTAACTTGGTAGTTGAGATTGAAAAAAGAAATTATGCTTTGCAAACTTTATAAAAATATCATACATTTGCCACCTCAAATTAATAAAGTGATCTGTTATCAGTTTATAATTTGAGTCCTGGGCGGTTCTTTTTATTGATATTTTGATTCAGTAGCTCAGCAGGTAGAGCATTCCGCTTTCAGCGGAAGGGTCCTGCGCGGTTCTTTTTATTGATATTTTGATTCAGTAGCTCAGCAGGTAGAGCACATCCCTTTTAAGGATGGGGTCCTGGGTTCGAATCCCAGCTGGATCACAAAGTACTATAAAACATTTAATTGATTAACAGCAGGTAGAGCATTCCGCTTTGCGGAAGGGTACTGGGTTCGAATCCCAGCTGGATCACAAAGTGCTATAAAACATTTAATTGATTAACAGCAGGTAGAGCATTCCGCTTTGCGGAAGGGTCCTGGGTTCGAATCCCAGCTGGATCACAAAGTACTAATTAACAATTAATTACTATCTTTTCAGTCTCGCGAAATGTACACTCTTTATTTTCTTTATAGTGAAAGGATTGACCGCTTTTATGTTGGGTATACAAATGACCTTGACAGAAGAATGTCAGAGCATAACCGGCCGAAAAAGAAATTCACCGACAATGGTATCCCATGGAAAGTAGTTTATACCGAGACCTACTCATCAAAGAGAGAGGCTCATGCCAGGGAACTGTTTATCAAAAGCAGGAAATCAAAACACTTTATAACCGACCTTATTGCCTTGGTCTCGGCGGATTATCCTCCCTTTCCTTCAGATATGCGCGTATAAAAGATGGAGAAGGTGCTTCTTTAGGATCATCGAAGAATTTGCCCATATTATCAGCATTCGTTCTCAGCCATTCATTGAATTCCTTGTTCATTGCTTCTGTATAGCCACCATCTGCCTGGGACGCAGTAATCTTACCTGCTTTTACCTGTGCATGTGCCCAAGTATCTCTCAGGCGTGACTTTTCAGATGCAACAACCACTTCCTCTGCTAAATGCGGAGGAATAATAACAACCCCTTCAAACTTGGCAAGAACAATATCACCCGGCATTACAGTAACGTATCCTATCTGAATTGGCCCGTTTATTCCTATGACCATATTTGAACTATTACTTTCAGGACGGAAATCCCTTACAAAAAAGTTCATCCCTTCAAGCTTCATATTACCCTTAGTATCACGAACCGTTCCCCTGATAATGGCTCCATTTCCTGAACGTGTCCAGATTGTTGTACCAAGATTATCCCCCACATGTGATGCATCCAATATTCCCTCACATACGTTGGCAACATATACATCGCCTTTCTGCAGGTAATCAATAAGCCAGGTAATCTGACCGCCGGTCTTCCCATCTTTCTTCCCCTGTTCCTGAATAGCGCTGTTGACGTCTGGCCGGTAAGGCATAAACTGAATAGTAGCTGCCCTGCCACATATGGTTACATCATCATACAACCTCTTGAATCCGCCGTAATACTGGTTAGTGTAGGTATTTGCACGGGCTCCTGCTGAAGCTGCTGCTTCTGTATCGCTCATTCCGCGAAGTGACCCCCAGGCTTCAGTGATCGATACATACTTCATTCTTGAAACGATATCATCAGAAACTTTTGGTCTGCCATCAGGAAAACGTTCACCTTTCCAGAGAGGTGTATATTGGATAAGTACATCCCTGGTAAGTGTGTAGGGTTGAGCACTAGCAGATGAAATGAAAACAAATGCTGTCAGAAAGCATATTAAAAAATTGAGTCTTCGAAGTTTCATAAATTACCTCCTTTTTAAGTAAAGTTATTCATAATCAACTTAGAAATTCAATGTCAGAAAAGAACTTACATAATAAATAACATGGATGACAATAATTCTGGAACAATATGGATCAGAACAATGATAATTTGGCAATAATCATGAAAATCAAAACCTGATTAAATGATAAACCTGTTTGATAACCCGTACAACTTATTATGTAATTATCCAAAGATATGAGTTTTCGGATACCTTAATAAGTTCAGCTTATTTGCCTTCTGTTTGTGAAAGCACCGGGATCTGCCTGTTTATCGACTCCTCAAGAGAGATAAGTGTCTCGGTTCTGACTATTCCGGGGGTATTCTGAATTTTATCAGTAAGAATGTCCTTCAGGTGTTCATTATCTCTTGTATAGACTTTAACGAATAATGAATAATTCCCTGTTGTATAGTGACATTCAATAATTTCTGGTATATCCCTGAATTTCTTGACAACTTCCCGGAAATGTCCAGGGTGTTCTAAAAATATCCCTATATAAGCGCAGGTCTTAAAACCAACCAGCACGGGGTCGACCTTGAATTCTGATCCTTTGATCACCCCTATTCTCATGAGTCTTTGCACGCGCTGATGAATTGCTGCACCTGAAACGCCGCATTCCCTTGCAACTTCAAGGTAAGGTATCCTGGCATTATTTGTAATGATATCCAGGATTTTCCTGTCGAGATTATCGATTGGTAAACTGTCTGACATTATTGCTGATTGATTAATGGATTAAAATAATTCTCTATATTATATGAAAAAAATCAAGCAAAAGATAGAAAAAATTATCTGAATTTACAAAATATTAACTTCTAAAAAAAATAACACAGAAAAAACTAAAAGCCGGTCACCTCCTGTTAATTATGCCGACAATATCCCTGATATCTGAATAACCTTTGGTAACCAGGTATTTTTCAATACCTTCCAATATCTTTATTGAGATCTGCGGATCAACAAATGATGCGGTACCGACCTGGATCGCAGATGCTCCAGCAAGAAAAAACTCCAGGGCATCGGTGGTATTCATTATTCCTCCTATACCAATAACCGGAATTGATACAGCATTCGCGACCTGCCACACCATTCTCAATGCCACGGGTTTAATAGCGGGACCTGATAGTCCACCGGTTATAGTCGCGAGGGATGGTTTCATTGATTTTACATCAACAGCCATTCCAAGCAGTGTGTTGATAAGAGAAACGGCATCAGCCCCCTCCTCTTCAACAATCCGCGCGAAATCGACAATATTTGTAACGTTCGGAGATAGTTTGACAATCAATTTCTTCTTGTAAACAGCTCTCACAGCTTTGGTTACTTCCCGCGTTGAATAAGGATTTGTGCCAAAGGCCATTCCTCCCATTTTGACATTCGGGCAGGAGATATTCAGTTCGATTGCAGGGATCTTTTCCAGCCTGCCGACTCTTTCAGCAAGTGCAACATAATCATCTATTGTGCTGCCATTTATGTTGATGATAACATTAGTATCATACCGGGTAACCTTATCATAAATTACCTGTTCAAAATAGTCAATCCCCTTATTCTGCAGCCCTACCGAATTAAGCATCCCTGATGCTGTTTCAGCCATTCTCGGATAAGGATTACCCTCCCGTGGCTCAAGTGTCGTACCTTTGAGAATTATACCTCCAAGATCCGATACATTAATAAAATCATCAAACTCGGAACCATACCCAAAAGTGCCTGAAGCAGTAAGAACCGGGTTCTTGAAATGAAGATCGCCTATATTGAAACCCATATTTACCATTTCAGATCCTTAATATTGAAAACTGGTCCGTCAATACATGTGCATAGATTACCCTTAACCGTGTTCACCACACAGCATAGACATGCTCCAATACCGCATCCCATAAGATTTTCAAGAGATACTTCACAGTTTATGTTCCTCTTACTGCAGTATATGGCAACAGCTTTAAGCATCGGTTCCGGACCACAGCAATAAATATTTTCATACTCAGCTGTTTTAAGTATGGAATGATCAGTTACATAGCCTTTTTCTCCCTGGGAACCGTCCTCGGTTGTCAGGAATACTTTTCCAATCTGCCTGTAATCATCAAACTCAATAATTCGTTCAGCATTTCTGAAACCGAGCAGCACATCAGGAGAATAATTATTTGATTTTAAGTACTTACCAAGGAACAATAAGGGTGCAATACCACAACCTCCTCCGATCAGGAGCACGTTCTTTCCGCTTTTCGGAAGCGAGAATGAGTTACCGAGAGGGTAGATAAGGTTAAGGAATTCCCCTCTTTTCAGTCCGGACAAAGTTTCCGTACCTTTTCCAACGACCTGTATCAGAAGTGAAAAAGTATTCTGACCATAGTTAACATCATGAATTGATACCGGACGTCTTAAGAAAGTGCCGGGGCTTCCGTCAACTCTTACCTCGACAAACTGGCCTGGCTTCATCTCGGGGATTTTACCATTCCCTGCCAGCGCCAGGATGAAGAAATCCTTCTTCAGGGGCTTATTTTCGATTATTTTGAGCGATTCTATCCGCTTTGCCATCCAAATGATCTATGACACAAATATATCTTTAATAAGGAATTTCAGAAAATTTTTGACTTTAATTCACCAGATTTAGCCGATATTCCGGAGTTTTAATTATTTCCGGGAAAATATTCCTGAAAACTATTATTACTATAAAAAAGAACTATCCGTGTAATTGATACATTTTCCTTCTTTTGCGGATTTACATTTGGGATGTCATTTTTATTAATCTCGGGCCTGACAATATCTTTTTTATCTGATTCATTCTCATTTTGGAGAGCTATATAACTGCTTTTATCGAATAATTCCTGCATTGATTTATCGTTGTACATTGTACCACGGCCAAAAAGCAGCCATTCTGTTGAGATAAAGGGATATTTTTCAAGCATTTTCAATACAAAATCAAGACTTGGCTTGTTTCTGCCTGAAATTATATGCGATATTCCTGAAGGCTGTACCCCAATTTCTTCAGCAAGCTGGGCAGATGATTTGTTTTCAGCTTTTAAAAACTCAAGTATTCTGTCTTTCATAAGATCACTATTTGTATACAAATGTAAATTTATTATTAATTACTATTGTAAATATCAATAATTACATTTGTAATTAGTAAATTATCATTGTATGATAAGTATTATTACTTATAATTTACATAATTGATTATCAATGTATTACAAATCGTATTATGTGAACTTTTACTTGAGTTTAGATCATTAAAACACTGGTATATAATAATATATATGTATTTTCTAAATTCCGGAATGGAAATTTAATGATTTAATACCTTGCCAACATCATCTTATCTTTAAATAAAACGATTTAAAACATTGAATTTATTCTGATTACTAAATTCGTAAATTAATAATACTAAAGTATACATTTGTAAATCAACTTATACCTATGATCGAGTTACAACTGTATATTTGTGCCTTATAATCCCCTGTTTACAGATGTAATCTCTATACTCAGACAGGAAATTTGAAGAAGAACATAATTCTGCATAAATCCGGTAACCCCTACCCGTCCGAGATTCGATTTTTTAATCCGGTTATATGCTCTAAGCTCAAATATTCAATTCTCAGGAACTTTAATCAGATAAAAAAATGCAGGATTGAAGCGATTAATCGGGCGGAATGTGTTTCTTTTGGAAAATATTTCTTATGAACAGAACCAGGATTTCCCTCCCCCTGCATTACCAGATCATAATAATGCTTATCGCCGGAGGATTTTTCGGCTATTTCTTTCCTTCGGCAGCACCTTATATTAACTGGATGGGAGATATCTTCCTCAGAGCCCTGAATATGATCATAATTCCTTTGATCCTGACATCGATAATTACAGGCGTTGCAAGCGTGGGCAGCGGTGGAAACCTCGGCCGCATTGGATTGAAAACTGTAAGTTTCTATGTTGTTTCAACACTGGCAGCCATTATTACAGGCTTCCTGCTTGTAAGTATTATTAAGCCTGGAACAGGGTCTGAGCTTGGCTTTTCCACGCCAGTGGAAAACATTTCAGTTGCTGCAGACAGTTTTGGAAAAACCCTGATAGAAATTATCCCGACTAATATCTTCAAGTCCGTTGCGGATGGTAACATGCTGTCAATAATCTTTTTTGCTGTATTATTCGGATACTTTATAACCAGGATAAATGAAAAGCCCAGGCATTCCATAATGGAATTGCTGAATGCATTGCTTGAAGTAATAATGAAAATCACAATGTTCGTTATTAAATTCACTCCTCTTGGCGTATTCAGCATCTCTGCCAAGGTAATTTCACAGCAGGTTCTGATGGGCAATGATATCGGAGAGGTCATCAGCAGGCTCGGTCTTTATTTCATAACAGTTCTCACCGGTCTTCTGATCCACGGACTCATTACTTTGCCATTATCTGTCAGGCTTCTCGGGCAGGCAAATCCATTAAAGCATCTTAAGAATATGGCCACACCTCTTCTCACTGCTTTCTCTACTTCTTCATCGAATGCAACTCTGCCTCTTACAATGGAAGCCGTAGAATTTAAGGACGGTGTCTCAAATAAAATTGCAAGCTTTACCCTGCCGCTGGGGGCTACAATAAACATGAATGGTACTGCATTATATGAATGTGTTGCTGTAATTTTCATTGCACAAGCCTACGGTATAGAGCTGACACATGTACAGCAACTGACCATTGTATTTACGGCACTCCTGGCCGCTATCGGATCTGCCGGAATACCAATGGCAGGCCTGGTAATGATGGCCGTTGTCCTTAAAGCTGTCGGTCTGCCTCTTGAAGGTATTGGATTGGTCCTTGCTGTCGACAGGATACTCGATATGTTCAGAACAACAATCAATGTATATGGCGATACCTGCGCTGCAGTCATAATAGCAAAATCTGAAGGAGAGACTTTAAATATCTGAATCAGATTGGTCAGGATAATTTTGACTTGCCAGAAGGCAATCCCGTGAAAAAGAGGAAATTTCAAAAAATAACAGCGAAGCGGATCTCCGGATTACCATACAGATTGAAGGCCAGATCCTCGAATGCGTTATTTAATGTCCAGAGAAACATCATGTTAAGTGATGATCTGACGCCCATAGGCTGACTTATTCCTACACCTGCAAGCACAGTATTTGTAATAAGCCTGTTTGAAGAAGGCTGATATTGCCAGAATGAAGATTCCAGACTCAGCAATTCATCTTCAGCATGAAGGAAGAAACCAAAATGAAGCCCGACCGGAATTATATTATTAAGATCTTTTAAGAGAACGATTTCTGAGTACACCCTTCCACCATAGATCCCGGTGCTGCCACTGTATCTGTCCTTATAATATCTGTACTTTGGACCGGCAGCTATATTTAAGCGCGGTAAAAGCCAGATTCCAACCACAGGTGATATATCAATGTCAGTCACTGTTCCGAATTGGAGGCCAAAGCTACCTCCGTAAAACAACCTTTCTTTAATGGGAGGTACATCATTCCGGGTTACACTTTGACTGAATACCTCACCTATTGAAATAAGAAACAGGAATAGTAATATAAATAAAACTACGGTTAAGCCCGATATCCGTGATCTCTTCTCCTGTACCATGTTGTATTATTTTATATATCAGTCATTTAATTACTATCAATCTTACTGACTTCCTTGAGATAGTCATGATCGATTCTTTTTTTCTTAACTTTGAGTAATCATACAAATAAACGAAAAATTCCTGCCATTTAATATATTAGGCTGCTCATGAATATTATAGTTAACGGAGGTACAAGGGGTATCGGTAAAGAGGTCGTTCTGATACTGGCCGGGAATACGGAAAATCTCATTCTGGCAACGGGAAGGAACATTGAGGCATTAAGCATGCTGACCAAAACAAGCCAATACGGGAATATTATTTCCCAAAAGCTTGATATGTCCTCATTTGACAATTATGAAAGTGATCTCATTGAAGTTTTACGCAATCAGCTGAAAAGTGTTGATATTTTAATAAATATGGCAGGCCTGCTTATTAAAAAGGATTTTGGCGATCTTACTTCAGGCGAAGCACTTAAGATGGTTCAGACAAATTTTCTGGGTCCTGCAGAACTTATAAGGGTGTTGAAACCCTATATGCATAAGGGAAGCCACATTGTCAATATTTCCAGTATGGGAGGTTATCAGGGCAGTCAGAAATACAGAGGACTCGCATACTACAGTGCATCTAAAGCTGCATTAGCTTGTCTGTCTGAGTGTCTGGCTTCGGAATTCAATGAAGATGGGATCATAGTGAACTGTCTTGCGCTCGGTTCATCAGATACTGAGATGTTCAGGGAAGCCTTCCCGGGAAATGAAGCCTCTGTCACTGCCAGGGAAATAGCAGGTTTTATAGCTGATTTCGCCCTGAATGGCAGTAAATTCTTCAATGGTAAAGTTTTACCTGTTGCATTGAGCAATCCATGAGACCTGATTGTGGTCTGATATGATAAAATTCCTGACATTTTCACTGATAAAGAGTAAAACCTGTCAGCGGATCATTTGTATGTTTTAATCCCGATCTTTCCATCAAGGGCCAGCAATCCATTGAATGCAAGGGATTTGATTTCATCTTCTCCGGGATACACGTATACCTTCGATAAAAAACCGATCATTAATATTATTTTATCGACAAATGACTCCTGGTATGCCATCCCGCCTGTCAGGATCACGCCATCAATATCTCCTTTAAGTACTGCAGCCATTGCTCCTATCTCTTTGGCAATCTGGTAGACTGCACCATCAATTATAAGCGCAGCTTTTGGATCCCCGTTGGCCGCCATTTCGTTCACTTTCCTGAAGTCATTGGTACCAAGATAAGCCACCATACCACCCTTTCCGGTAATCATCGATTTCACCTCCTGGTGTGTAAACCTCCCGCTGAAGCACAAATCGACGAGCTGCCCTGACGGAAGGCCTCCAGATCGTTCAGGTGAATATGGTCCGTCACCGTTAAGGGCATTATTCACATCAATAACCTTTCCTTTTCTGTGAGCTCCTATACTGATACCTCCTCCCAGATGCGCTATTATAAGATTAAGATCTTCATATTTCTTCCCAGATTTTTCTGCATGCATCCGGCCAACTGCCTTCTGATTGAGAGCATGGAAAATTGATATCCTGTCTATCTCCGGATGACCTGAAAGCCGTGCGACAGGCTGTAACTCATCAACTACAACAGGATCAACAATATAAGCATCAGCATTAGGAAGTTTCGTTGCGATATCAATGGCAATAAGGCCGCCGAGATTACTCGCATGCTGGCCCAGCAGACCTTTTCTGAGATCGTCTACCATTCTGTTGTTGACACGATATATCCCGGATTCTATCGGTTTAATGAGGCCTCCCCTTCCTATAACAGCTGAAATCCTGTTAAGATTGACCTTTCTTGTTGATAATTCTGATAGTATTAATTCACGTCTGAAATGGAACTGATCGGTTATCTTTTCAAATCCCGACAACTCCTCAGTAGTATGGGCAAGAGTGATCTCAAAAAGAGATTGATCTTCTTCATAAAGAGCAAATTTTGTAGAAGTAGACCCGGGGTTTATTATTAAAAGAAGACGTTTGGCTAACTTACTTGTGCTTTCATCATTCATAAGCAGATGTCATTATTTTATACCATAAGGCATGAGAGCGCAATGCAATAGTACTTCGATTTTTCTGTTTCACTTCTCGACATAAGGACGACCGGTTTCTCAGTTCCTCTTATAAGGCCTGCAATTTTACCATCAGCAAAAAGCATCAATCCTTTATAGAAGGGATTACAGGACTCCAGTGAGGGGAAGATAAGGATATCGGCATCTCCGCCGATGAATGTATTGACACCCTTGATCGTCGAACTGTTCCTGTCGCAGGCAAGAAAGATATCCATCGGGCCATCCATAATAACATCTCCAAACTCACCCTCTTCTCTCATCCTTAGCATTTCGAGGTAATCAGCTGAATATGAAAAATGACTGCTTGGCTTCTCGGAAGCTCCTACAAGGGCTATCTTTGGTTTTTCAATACCGAATTTCCAGGCCATTTCAATTGCATATCTGGTCATAGCGACCTTCTGCTTAAGGTTTGGATAAGGTATTACTGCACAATCAGTTATAATAAAAAGCTTATGGTAGGCCGGTACTTCTATTGCTCCTGTATAGCTTAGAATTGATCCCGGAACCATAAGTCCGTTTTCCTTATCCATTATTGCTTTCAGGTATTTATCGGTCGAAACAAGGCCTTTCATTATGACATCCGCATCACCTTCCCTCACAAGCTTTACGGCAAGTCTGGTAGCAGCATCCTCATTATCACAATCTATTATCGAAAAAATTCTGTGATCAATACCTGCATCTCTGCAAACGCTGATTATTTTCCCGGGTATACCTGTCATTACTGCTGACGCAAAACCTTTTCTGACAGCTTCACTGAGAGCCCTGATTGTATTTTTATCGTGTGCCCATGCAACGGCTATTCTGTGCTTTTTCCCCGATTCAAGCACTTTATTTACCATCTGATCAAGGGAAGTGACCATAATGTGTCTATTTGCTTGCAGCTGCAGAAAGAAGTATACTATCGTATTTTGCCTGTTCTGAATCTGACCTTGATGTAAGAACTATTGGTACCCTGGCGCCAAGGATGACCGATGCAACTTTTGCTTTTGCAAAGAAAACCAGCGATTTATAAAGTACATTACCTACTTCAATATCGGGCATCAGCAGAAGATCTGTGTCGCCGGCCACTTCGCTCCTTATGCCTTTATGCTGGGCACTTTCGTAACTGACAGCATTATCAAAAGCCAGGGGCCCATCAATTATGCAATTCTTGATCTGGTCGCGCTGGTTCATTTTTGAAAGGAGCGCCGCATCAAGGGTTGCTTCCATGTTCTCATTTACCATTTCGACTGCACCAAGCACGGCTACCTTGGGCATTCTGTAGCCAAGCTTGATCAGGCATGAGACTGAGTTATTGATTATTGCTATCTTATCCTGGAGATTTGGAGCAATATTCATGGCAACGTCTGTTACTGCAATTACTTTTGGATAGGTCTCAACCTCAAAAAGCGCAAAATGAGATAAAAGATTACCAGTTCTTAAACCCCATTCTTTATTTAATACGCTTTTTAAAAGTGATGACGTACCTACTTTACCTTTCATCAGAATGTCTCCCTGTCTGTTGCTGACCATCTTTACAGATGTCTGAACTGCTGCCTCGGTATCCGGTTCATTTATTATTGTAAGGCCGTCGATATTGTAATTATTTGCAGCACAGATGTTTCTGATATTTTCCTGGTCCCCCACCAGTATTGGTTCAACAATACTGTCCTGCCATGCTCTTATTACTGCTCCCAGGGAATGCTGGTCCTGGGCCGCAGCAACAATTAGTTTCTTACGAGGGCCGCCGGCCACTATTCCTTTAAGATCAGACAGAGTTTTCAGAACCATCTGCAAAAATTTTATACTGTGTGGTGTTCAACGATATACCGGGTATCTGAAGCAATCACGAATTCCTCATCAGTATTGACAGCCATTACTGTAACTCTTGATTCAGGCCTGGAAATGATAATGTCATGTCCCCTTGCGCCATCATTTTTAGAATCATCAAATAGTATCCCCAGGTTTTCCATGTCGGAACAGATATTCTTTCTCATCCTGAAATCATTCTCTCCTATTCCTCCTGTGAAAACGAGGAGGTCGCATCCGTTAAGTGCTGCCATATAGGAACCGATGAATTTCTTCACTTTATAGGCATACATCTTAAGAGCAAGTATTGCTTTTTTATTTCCGGCATCTGCTGCTGTCTCAAGATCCCTCATATCTGATGAGATCTGGGAGATCCCGAATACTCCGCTCTTTTTGTTGATCATATTATTAACACCAGTAACATTAAGGTGCTCTTTATCTGCTATATAGACAAGAACGCCAGGATCAACTTCTCCGGTTCTTGTGCCCATTATCAATCCGTCAACAGGAGTGAAACCCATGGATGTATCAATAGATTCACCCTTATTGACAGCCGTGATTGAAGCTCCGTTTCCAAGGTGGCAGGTTATTACCTTTATATTCTTAATATCCTTGCCCGCCAATTTTGCCGCCTTGTTGGCAACATATTTATGGCTAGTGCCATGATAACCGTATTTTCTTATTTTGTACTTCTCATAATATTCGTATGGGATAGCATACATATAAGCGTAATCCGGCATTGTCTGATGAAATGATGTATCAAATACAGCAACCTGCGGCACTCCCGGGATCAGTTTCTCAACAGAAAGAATTCCTTTCAGATTGGCAGGATTATGCAGCGGGGCCAGTTCAATACATTCCTCTATCACTTTTTTGACGTCGTTGTCAATCAATACGCTTTCTTTGTAATTCTCGCCTCCGTTTACCACTCTGTGACCAACAGCTTTTATCTCATTAACGCTCTTAATGACCCCATGAACCGGGTGGCACAGTACATCCATCACCATGTTTATCCCAGTTGTATGATCCGGTATATCGGTGATTACTTTATACTGTTCCTTACCTGTAGGTTTATGGG
>ENA-UOWE01000321-UOWE01000321.1-activated-sludge-metagenome-genome-assembly--contig:-NODE-321-length-70878-cov-6.316056_pt1 | contig 70878 bp, 65 predicted proteins | sample MGYA00249841_ERZ761562 | MGnify/ENA primary metagenome ERZ761562 (study PRJEB28883, sample SAMN05720200) | activated sludge metagenome | isolation source: Anaerobic digester | place: Japan... | reverse complement strand
TTATTGGATATCACTGAGGCAAAAGCATCCATCATGCCTGAAAGTATGTCACTGTATATATTTGCCATTTCCAAAGCCTGTTTATACTCTATTATTGTATCTTCAAGCAGTTCTTTGTCAGCATCGAATATTTCTATCGTGGTTCCTCTAAGAATTTTTTCCATCATTATTTCATTGGATCTGAGTGATGTGGTAAAGTACACCAGACTTTTCTCAAGATACATCAGAGTTTCTAACTCATTATTTCTCATAGATTCATGAAGCCGTTCCTCCGTACGATCTGTTATCTTGTTTATCTCCTTAAGATATGCAAGAAACAAAAGGGCATTCCTATAAAAAATTTGAAATACCAGACGACTCTTTTTATGAGGATTGAGCTCGGAACGTTTTATCATGATATCAAGAAATTCAAGATTAAATTTTGATATGAGCAGTGTATAGTCTGAACCGATAAGTATACCCAATGAAGCTGTTTTGTAAGGGATCTTTTTGTCATCTTCATCTCTGTAAGGAACTTTTAAAATGAGCAGTGTACTTTTTCCGGAGATATCTATACGTGCTCTTTCATCAGGATCAAGTGAATCGTATATAAGGTCGGAATCAATACTAAGCTTCTGAGAAATATCATCTATCTCTGTAGATGTAGGACTTACAAGATATATTAAGCAGTCCTGAGAAAAACCTTGTGACTCAACCAGCTTACCGTTTGCTTTTTCATAGATTCTTATCATTTTTTCCTCCTGTATTATCTTCTATGGCGGTAATGAAACAACATCCTTGCTACTACTGCTACTATCCATAAGATCACCTCCCTATTCTTAATGAATTAAGTGTTATCCCTTTAAGAAATTATGTTATAATTTCAATTGTACAGTTGCACAAACAAAGCATTGCATTTTGAAAGGGGCTTAGTAATGCAATCACAAAATGAAACCAATATATTCGGCCGGATATCAAACATTATTATGGAACTTAGTAAAATAGGAGATATTGAAAGTTCATACTCAACTCTTTCTTCCCTTATAAACTCTATGGTAAAGACGGAAGAAGAGTATTTTTTCGCAGAAAAAGAGAGTACCCTTTCAGAGATCTTTAACCACAATTACAGCAGAGATATATATGATCTAATAAAATGGGGATACTCCCAGGGGGATATTTCAATGTTCCCTGAGGGTGAAGGATCTATTATAATCCTTCCTATAAGCAAGGGACCAAAAGTACTTTTCGTTTATGCTGCATACGTTAAGCTACAGGAATTTTCCAACGAATTCATGATGTTCCTTAGAATTATAGCATTTTTGATGGGAAGTTTATATGAAAATTTGTTACTTTATAACGAAATTCTGGACAAGAATGCCATCATTGAAAAAAACAAAAATTTTCTTGATACTCTTATCAATGGGAGTATTGATTCTATAATTGTTTATGATAAATCCATGAATATCTACTTTAAAAATTCCTCTTATGATTCCATAAGTGACAACTCTTTGCTTTTGGAGAAGCTTCATGATATAAATATTGCCACCATCGACAGTAATAAACGTCAGATAGTTGAGCTTGAGCAGGATGGAAAGTTCTATTCCATAGAATCCCTTCCTATATATTTTGAACAGGAATCCTTTGCTTTATGTTTTATAAGGGATATCTCAGGAACAAAGGAACTTGAAAAACTCAAACAACTCGATAAAATGAAAATGGAGTTCCTTTCTATGATGTCTCATGAACTTAGGACACCATTATCGGCTGTAAAGGCTTATTCTGAAACAATCATCACTGCTTTTGAAGATATGGACAGAGATACAACTCTGGCTTTCCTTACTACAATTCTTACAGAAGCCAATCATCTTGAAAAACTCTTAAATGACCTTCTTGATTTTTCAAAACTTGAATTGAAAACGCTTAAACTTGAACCTTCTGTCTTTGATATTGTAGAACTAATTAACGACATTGTAAATTCTTCAGAGCAGGCTGCCACTGCATCTAAAGTTACCGTTTCTTTTGAAAAATCAAAGGAACACATAAAGGTGAACCTTGATAAAAGCAGAGTACGACAGGCAGTAAACAATATCCTCCAAAATGCTATAAAATTTTGTGACAGGGAAAAAGAAAGTTCTTTTGCCAAGATTTCTCTTGACGATACTCCTTCATCTGTGGAAATAAAGGTGGAAGACAACGGTATCGGAATCAATGAAAAGTATTATTCCAAAGTCTTTGAGAAGTTTTTTAAAGTTGATTCGTCTCTCACTTATCAGGTACAGGGTACAGGAATAGGTCTTTCCATGGCTAAGGAATTTGTTGAGATGCACGGAGGAAGTATATGTATAGAAAAGAGTACAGAAGGAATAGGTACAACTTTTAAAATTAATCTTCCCAAGGGTGTGTTATAGTGGCGGATATATCAATAAAAGAAATTACCAGGAAAATTGAGGAGCTTCCCACTCCTGACTTTATAGTGCAAAGGATAGTATCCATAGCCTCAAGCCCGAACGCAAGTACTAAAGAACTTAATATGGCAATACTTGAATCACCATCAATGGCGGCTAAAATATTGAAAATGGCTAACTCTGCATATTATGCTATGCCCAGAAGGATAACAAAGCTTTCACAAGCAATTAATATTCTTGGCTTCAGATCTGTCCGTAACCTAGCTTTAAGTGTATTTACCGCAAAATCATTCTTTTCACGTGAGTTTGAATACTTCAACACTAAAAAAGTTTGGAGTCATTTTATGGCCACTGCAATTTCCTGTGAACTTCTTTCGAAGTTTATAAACTTTCCTGACCGAGAAGAAGCTTTTTTGTGTGGTATGCTTCACGATCTGGGCAAGATGGCAATGTCTATTGTAATGCCGGATGTTTTTGAAATGATAGTTACCGTAGCCAAGCATAAAAAAATTTCCTTCAGTAAGGCGGAAGAACTATTGGAGACCTATTCACATCAGCAGATAGGAAGAATGCTTTTTGAAAACTGGCAGATGTCTGAAATAATGATAGCTTCAGCCACTTTTCATGATTCTCCGTCACTTTGCAAGTCTGAGGACTCAAGAACTATAGTAAATCTGGTCAGCGTCGCAAACACTACGGTAAACATATTATTATATGGCTATTCGGGGTGTTTTGATATTCCTGCTGTTTCAGATGAAGCGTGGAACAATCTGGGTCTGACACCCAGAAAATATCTGAACTACTTTGAAAATTTAAAAATAAAAATAAAAGAATCAGAAGACTTCATGAACTTATCAAATGTTCTTGATGATCTACAGGAAGGTGAACTAGATGGCACAGTTTAAAAAGCAGATGTTGGAATCTGAAATAGAAAAAATAATAACAGTATCTTTGAGAGATATAAAAGACCCGAGAGTTTGCGGGAAGATACTGACTATAAACAGAGTTGATATGAAAAAAGATAAGTCCCTTGTCGATATCTATATTTCATGTCTTGACAACTCTGACCTGAAGGAAACTGTTGATGTTCTGAACAGAGCCAAAGGGTTTTTCCGTAGTATGATTGCTCAGAATATAAATATTTTCAAGGCACCAGATGTTGCATTTCATCAGAATAGGGGCATAGAGCAGAGCGTTAAAATTCACAAACTTTTGGATGATATAAAGCAGATGGATGAGAAAAAGGGTAAAAAATGATGAACGATGGAATTGTTATAGTAGATAAAAAGGAAGGAATAACTTCACACGAAATAGTCAGTTATTTTAGAAAGAAATTTGATACTCCTAAAGTAGGACATTCGGGAACACTTGATCCTTTTGCAACTGGAGTTATGGTAGTTGGTATCAATAGAGGAACCAAAATTCTTCATTTTCTATCTGCACAACGTAAAAATTACCATGTAACCGCAGAACTTGGAAAAATAACCGATACGTTTGATATTTCAGGACAGGTAAAAGAAGTAAATGAGGTTACTAATGAGAACCTGCTCAATTTAGAAAGCACTGTTATGTCTTTTATAGGCAAATATGAGCAGACTACCCCTGCTTACTCCGCCAGAAGATATCAGGGAAAAAGACTTTATGAGTATGCAAGACAGGGAAAAATAATTTCACTCCCCATAAAAGAAGTAGAAATCTTTTCTATAGAAGAGTTGATGCAAAATGGAAAAGAGTTTTCCTTTACGGTATCTGTTTCCAGCGGAACATATATACGCTCTCTGATTATGGATATCGGTTATAAACTCGGCTGCGGAGCTGTTGCCACAAAGCTGCGAAGACTTAAGAGCGGATCATTTGATATTTCACAATCAAAAAAAATGGAAGATATTTCTTTTTCCGATATTATAAATATTGAAAACTCACTTGATTTTCCGCAAATACGTGTTTTTGACGGAACTAAAGTCATAAATGGGATACAGATCTTTAAAAACGATATAATGAGTTATGATGAATTTACTAAAGGCTCTTATCTTAGATTGTTTGATGAAAATAATGAGTTTCTTGGGCTGGGAGTAGCTGAAAAAAATAGTTCTTTTATGCCTTTTCTCTTAAACAGCACTGACAGAAACGACAGAGTAGTCAAGATCTTCAGAATCATGAGGTGAAAAATGTACGCACTTGCTATAGGAACATTCGACGGAATTCATAAAGGCCACCAGTATATTCTGCACCAGACACAAAAAGTTGCACAGGAGAATAATCTGAAACCACTTGCATATATGATACGTTATCCCATAGATAAGTATCGCGGGAACTTTTCGGGACTAATATTGCCTTCATGGAGAAGGAAGGAACTTGTTGAAGATATGGGGTTTGAAGTGGAAATTTTTGACATGCAGGATCTGTGGGATATCACCCATATAGATTATATAGACATACTCCTGGACAAGGGAGTAAGACATATTGTTTGTGGAAGGGATTTCACCTTTGGAAAAGGAAAACTGGGAAATGTTGATTATATATTGAATCAAGCGACACCAAAGGGTTTAGGACTCACCGTCCTGCAGGATCTTAAAGAGTACGGAAGCAGAGTCAGTTCAACTCTTATAAGAAAGGCTTTAACCGACGGAGATATTGATTTAGCCAATGAAATGCTTACACGAAGCTGGTCGGTCGAAGGAAGAGTTTATGAAGACAGGCACGTAGGCTTTAAATTGGGATTTCCAACCGCCAATATTGACTTCAGAGAAAAAGAGTTTGTGATATCCCCAAAGTACGGAGTGTATCTTGTGAAAAGCAGTCTTCCCGGTTATTCAAGAACATTTTGGGGGCTTATGAATGTAGGCTTGCGCCCCACTTACAGAGAAAATCTAAACGGTCCCAAGGTTGAGGTCTATTTCATGGACTTTTTCGGAGATCTTTACGGAAAACACCTCAAAGTGGAAGTTATAAAATATCTCAGGGAAGAGATGATGTTTGGTTCAGAAAAGGACTTGATATCCCAGATGATTAAAGATGAAGATACTGCCAGAAAATTAGTTATAACCATAGAAAAAGGGGCTTAAAGCCCCTTTTTATTTTTCAACGGAAAGATTAAGTTCAATATAACAGTCTTTTGAAACATCAAAATCAAGCCATACTATTCCACCCTGGGACTTATTGTCAATTTTTGAAGCTACTCCTTTATTTGTAAAGGAGTCAAGAGTTATTCCAGGTTGACTAAGATATATCCTTGTTTTGTAAGTTTCTGAAGAAGTGTTCTGAAACTCTATTCTTATCTGCATTATTCTCTTGTCTTTTCCGCCGGTCGTATTATACGTTACATCTTTGGTAATGGTTGATTTATACTTTAGACTCCAGGAACTTTTTAAATTTATCCAAGCTTCTGAATCCTTTGGAGTATCTCTTATATATCCTTTCTTTATGGCAAAAGTATTTTCATCAAAATTCTCCATCAGCCATACCTCTCCTGAAGCAAGATCTTTTCCTATGCCATTTGAAACGGTATTGTCAAAATATCTGATTATACTTGCCGGCTGAGGATCTGTGATATTTGAATATAGGTTTGGATTGACAGTATATCTGTCTTCAAAAGAAGCAAGCTTGTATTTATCGGCAGTCAAAGCCATATACTCACTGTTCATGTCAACCATCCCTAGATCAAAAAAAAGTGTATCGGACTGCACCTGTGCTTCGTATGAGTTTGAAGAATCAGCGGCATATGCAATGCTTTTGGTTCTCAAAAGAGCCTCCTGCTGATAGTATCCTGAAGATATATTCACAGAAGAGTTTACAAGATAAAGTCTTGTTTCTCCAACGGGAACACCGTTAATCTCTAGTTTACTTATGAAATTTCCCATATTATCAATCTCGTATGTATTTTTCCAGTTCCCGCTAGCATAAAGACCTATGAATGTCTTACCCTGAGCATCCAGAATCAATGTCCTTTTGGATCTTATACTGTCAAGATTCTTTTTATCTGTAAGACACCATTTAGATATCCTAGAATTATAAAACAAGATGTCCTGCCTTCCTTCAATTTCAAAAACATTGGAATATATTTCCTTAAGTGAAAATTGTGAAAAATCGTTTATATCTACTAGCTTAAAAGGGAAAGCCGTGTTTTCTTCATCCACATACCAGCTCTTCGCACCACTCACCCATAAAAGGTTAAAGTTATCTGGTATGCTGAATCTACTTTCGTCATACTGTAAATACGTTACCAGCGCATCCCTAAAAACAAAAGTATATCTCTGCTGTCCTGCCAGCATAACAACACCTGTCATAATAACAAATAGCGCAATAAAAAGTTTTTTCATCTTTTCCCCTCCTTATCCTAAAGTATTTTCTTATAATATTATTCCTTTTTACACAAAATTTACATCCACTGCAGTGACAGTACAACTTTAAAAAGTACAATATCTGTCAGCAAAGCAAATTAATTTATGGGGGTAATATATGAACTTTCTTGTTTTTTTTGTGTCAATTGCTCATTTTACCGTTGATTTTTTTGCAGATATTTTCCAACCCCTGATTCCGTTTTTCATGCAAAAGTATGCAATAACCGACCAGCCGAAAACACTTGTTCTTATGGCTTCAGTATTAAGTATGACCGCTTCTATGAGTCAGCTTATAATAGGATACTATACTGACAGATCTTCAAAAAAACTTATTCTTATTTATTTTTTTGTTGTTTTCTCAATCTTTCCAGGATTTTTTATGGGTTATGCCCCTAATCTCACCTATCTTTTTTTAATATTCCTAATAGGCTATATTGCCAACGCTGCGCAACATCCTCTTGGCGCAAGTATTGCCGGCCATGTTGGAAAAGGGAAAAGTCTGACATTAGCTTTCTATGTTCTTGGCGGAACTTTCGGTTCAGGCTTAGGACCCATTGTTATTACGTGGTATGTAAAGAATTTTGGAATAGAAAACACATGGGCAATAGGTTTGATCATGTTTGTCATGTTTTCTATTTTAACTCTTTATGCTTATAAATATCTTAAAAACAATGAAATATTAAAACCTTCTTCCAATACAGCCTCCCTGCTCCAAGTAATAAAGAGTCTTAAAGTTCTTTATCCAATCTGGATACTTACAGTATGCAGATCTTTCATATCTTCTTTATTTCATATGTATGGACCAATACGTACCAACTCTATGGGCTACGACCTGACCGTTGGTGGACTTATGCTATCTTCAGCACTTATATCCGGGATGTTCAGCAATATGCTTGGTGCAAGGATCTATGAAAGGCATGGAATCAAGAAACTTAACGTTCTATCCTTCAGCGGATACACTGTTTTTCTTCTAATGTTTGCGCTAAGCAAAAATATGATTTTCATAGCTTTATCTTTTGTACTTGCTGATATATTCATGTTCTTCACCATGTCTGCCAACGTGAGTTATGCACAGAAGATTCTTCCGCAGTTCAGAGGTGTGGCTTCCGGAGCTCTTATGGGTTTTGCATGGGCTTGCGGAAATTTGATAGTCATGGCTTTTTCCTTAGTATTTGGTAACAATATAGAGTTTATGATCAACTCCTTGTGGTTCTTTGCCGCTATTGGCGTTATCCTTACCTTTATACTTTTCAGGAAAAAAACTATATTAACATAATTATGGTAAAATCTTGATAATAACTACTTAAACCGGGGTGACCAATGAGAACAGAACTTTACACATGGAAGTACATGGAACTTGGTGAAAAAGTTGTTTCCACACTAAAAGAAAAAAGACACGATGCTTATCTTGTAGAAAAAAAAGAGGACGTAATTCAAAAAGTTAAAGACCTTATTCCCTCAGGCTCAAAAGTTGCTGTAGGCGGAAGCATAACTTTAAATGAATGCGGAATTCTTGAACTTCTACGAAATGGGGACTATGAGTTCTATGACAGGTACTCTGCAAAAAGTCACGAAGAATCTATCAGAATAAACAGACAGGCATTTGAAACAGACTTTTTTCTCTGTAGTGCCAATGCTATAACTCTGGATGGAAAAATTGTTCAGCTGGATGGAACAGGTACAAGGGTGGCACCTATGATATGGGGTCCAAGAAATGTAATAATAGTTGCCGGCATGAATAAAATAGTATCTTCCATTGATGCAGCTCTGGAAAGAATACGCTTTATATCCCCTATGAATGCCAAAAGGCTTAATATAAAAACTCCATGCACCAGAATAGGAGAATGCATAAACTGCGAGTCATCAGAAAGAATCTGCGTTCATCATGTGATAGTAGAAACCGGGGTAAGAACACCCGGAAGATTTAAGATACTTTTGGTGGCACAGGACCTGGGGCTTTAATTCCCCCGGTTCTACCTTTTTTATCCAGAGAATATACAAAAGCCAGAAGTTCTGCTGCCACTTTATACATCTCGGGCGGTATTTCTATATTAACGTCAACTGCATAAAACTTATCTGCTGCAGCTTTATCCTCTATAATAGCTATCTTCTCTTTACGCGCAACTTCAATTATTCGTTCGGCTATTTCTCCTATTCCCTTTGCAATTACCTTTGGGGCGGTATCCTCACCTTTTTTGTATCTAAGTGCAACCGCTTTTTTTTTATCTTCTCTCATAGTTTCTCATCCTTTTAATCAATTTCAAACACAGTTATTTCAGGAGGACAAAAGAGCCTTGCATTAAACCAGCTCCCTATTCCGCTGTTTACATAAATATCGTAATTCCCTTCAGTGTACATGCCTTTTATGAAACTCTCTTTTGAAAAATGGGACTGTAACATAAACCTTGTTAAGAAAGGAAGATTTATCTGCCCACCGTGAGTATGCCCAGCCAGTATAAGATCTGCATTATCTATAAAAGAAGAGAACTTATATATATTAGCAGGAACATGTGTAAGAAATATGTTATACTCTCCTTTATCAAAATAATACTGTCCGGGGCTTTCATACATGGGCAGGCTGGTAAAAGCTATTGTTTTATTCTTTTTCTTCAATCGAAACTGTTCAGCCTCAATAATATTCACATGGCAGACCTTGTATACCGAATCTATTTTTTCCTTGTCATAGTAATCCCAATTTCCATATATGGCATAAACGGGAGCTATATTTGAAAGCCTGCTGAAAAACTCTGCAAGTGCACCAAAAGAAGAGCTCCTGGTAAGGGCATCGCCTGTAAAGATTACGATATCGGGATGCTCCATTAAAACTCTGGACAGTATATTATCGTGGAAAAAATAGTAATAATCAATATGCAGATCACTTATCTGAATAATCTTCAAAGTATCTGAGCTGTTGAACCTATTAATCTTTATGCGGTTGACAGCAATAGTAAGCGATGGTTCAATAAAAAAAATATATAATGTTGCTATTATAATTACAGCAAGAAGTATAAGTAGCTTATGTTTTCTTTTCATAAGGCCTCCGGTTATTGCAAAAACTTTCTTTCTATGATAAAATGAAATTATGAGAAAATCATTATTTTTTCTGGCAACAGTGCTTTTAACCAACCTGATACTTTTTATCTTTAAACAATCAATCAAAGATTTTATATATATAAATGTTTTATTTTTTGCAGGAATATACGACTATTACAAGTATATTATACCTGAAACGGCAGTAATTACGATTATCGTTTTATCAATTATTGATTTCAAAGCTGAAAATCTTTTATTTTCGTTAGTTGCTTTTTTTTCGCTACTTATTTTTTACAGACAGCGTAAAATTGGGTTCGGAGATATACAGCTTATATCGTCCATCTTTTTTTTAAACGGTTATGAAACTCTTTTCATACTGGCAATAGCATGTGTTCTTATTATTATTTTAAATTTCAGAAAAGATACTATCCGTATACCCATGGGGTTTTACCTTATGCTCGGAGCTACAGTGTTTTTTATCTCTGATCTGTTAATTTAAGGGAGGTGCAGATTATTTTTCTGAAAATACTTTCTTCTTTCTTCGAAGTACCTGGAATATTTATAACCTTGTGCATTGTAATGTTTTTTTATTACTTAAAAAAAGAGAAAAAAATCCGAAAGTTTCTTTTAATTATAACTTTGATCGTATATATAATTTCAAGCGGCTGGTTTGCAAGGATAATGGTTTATCCCCTTGAAAATATGTATCCGCCTTTTTCAACCCAGGGAAAGATGTTTTCAAAAAATGGACTGCTGGTAGTTTTAGGGGGGGGGATGAATTCAAATGTTCCATCAGATCCCACCGGTGATCTTTCCGAAATATCTTTTCAAAGAATATACAATGGTTTTCTTCTTTATCAGAACCTTAAATATCCTATAGTGGTAACGGGTGGAAAGCTTCCTAATACTAATGATTCGCCAGAAGCCCTTAAAATGAAAGAGACACTGGTAAGATTGGGTGTGAGCCCTTCTGATATTCTTCTGGAACCTAAAGCAGCAAATACATCAGAAAATGCTAGATACTCTGCAGAAAAAGCAAAGGAAGTTGGGGCTGAAAAGGTTTATCTTATTACTTCAGCTATACATATGCCCAGATCTTTCAGCATTTTTAAAAAATATATGAATGATCTGGAGGTAGTTCCAGTGCCTGTAGGATATCTCTTATCACGCAATAGTCTGAACTGGTATGATTTTTTTCCAAGCATATCCTCATTGAGGGCTGTTTCAATGGCTTGGCACGAGTACGCAGGCATGATCTTTTACATAACAAAGTAGTTAATTGCTGTTGATTTTTAACATTTATTATGATAGAATAATCTTGTGTTTGTTTGACGGAGCGTGGCGCAGGTTGGTAGCGCGTTTGCTTGGGGTGCAAAAGGTCGCTGGTTCAAGTCCAGTCGCTCCGACCAAAAAAATAAAGTCCGGTATTTGCCGGACTTTATTTTTTATTCACCTGTTACAGATACATTTGTAAGTTTAATATACTTAGGACCGAAGTAATTATTTATCTGAACAGTTTCTTCAGAAAGGATAACCGAGCATTCTTCAAAATTAATATTGCCCGATATAGAACCACCTGTAAAAACCTTCATACCGCCATCTTCATGAAGATACGCCAGTCTTATTTCCCCTCCAAAATCTCCGGTTACTTCATCCAGTTGAAAATCTGAAAATGCATGTATTTCAAGTATTTTTCCACGGACCATTTCTTTATAGGAGCTTTTCCCTGGTGTAACACAGAAATTACCTATATTTCCTGTGCACTGGGTGTTTACATACTGTGAAAATCTTAGATTCCCCCATATTTTTTCAACCACACCATCTTTTAATATCTGTGTTTTTTTCAAAAGTACTCCATCATCATCAAACTGTGAGGAAAAAGTCGAACCAGCCATGTATGGATCCAATGTAATACTTAGTTTATCGGAAAGACTGTTTTTAACAACATTTTTACCAACCACAAAATCGGATGTTTTTTCATAAATTGCCATTGCATTTGCTTTGTATATATAATATCCAAAAAAATCTTTTACCGCATTATCTCTGAGAATTATATCGCAAGATACAAGGTTGGGTGTATTGACACTCTTCAATCTCATCATAGCTATCTCAAACTTATCCTCAATAAGATTTTCAATAAATGTTTTATTGAAGTCTGAAAACTCTACTTTATCAATAAGTTCAATCTCATCCCCGTTGGATCTTGCTGTAATTACATACTCAATGTAGCATTTGTTGAAATCGTCCTTGTACTCTATACCATTAGAATTAAATAATATCTTTTGGGTTTTTTCAAGAAATATTTCGCAAGAATTTATATAAACATCCTGCTTTGTGTCTTTGGAGTACAGGGCATCCATGATATCCTTAACTGCCTGTTCACTACTTTTATGATCAAAATATGCATCCAATTTTACAGGAATAAACTCTTGTGGCTGGGCTATACTGTAGTATTCGTTTTTTACAAGCTTTGAGGACTCTATCGCATTATTTACTGCATCTTTGAGCTCAGGCTCTGTCATGGTGTCATACAAAAAAATTGAAGCTGAACCTATATATTTTCCGTTCTCACTTTCAGTATATACTGTGAGCTCCATATCATGCACTTTTTTATTGCGTATCATATTTATATTTTTTCTTACAAGAAATACTTCTGTAGATTGAGTCTGAATATCTTTAAGTTTCCAGCCGCTCAGCTCTTTATTAGCTTCAAGAATATTTTTGAGATATTTATTCATCTTATCCTCCTATCCCAGTTTAGCCCTGGCTTTTATATAAGGACCACCGCACGAAACCTTTACAAACTCCTTATATCCTTTTCCGCATGCTCCGGATCCAGAAAGCGCAAAATCATCCGATACCATTGATATTGATTTTAGAAGATCCGGCACAAATCCTGTCATTATTACAGGAGAGAAATACTTATCAGTTAGCTTACCGTCTTTGATCTCACGTGCATAAAGTATTACACACTGTATTCCCCAGTTTTTAGGATCCTCCATACCGCTTTCTTCTTTTTCTAGGTAATAACCATGTTTTATGCTCTTTACCATATCTTCAAACTTATCTTTTCCCTTGGAAAAGATTGTGTTTGTCATTCTGGTATAGGCTTTTCGTCTAAAAGATTCTCTTTTACCATTGCTAGTCGGCACTACTCCCAGTTCAAGTGCCGAAATCTGATCACATAAACCATTTATAAGTATGCCATCCTTAATTATGACAGTATCCTTGGCAAGAACTCCTTCATCATCAAAAAAATATGATGAAACATGTTTGGCACTTGCTGCACCATCATGCATGGTTACAAGCGGAGAAGCAATCTCCTTATTCATATACTCAACAGACTTTGCTCTGTTTTTTACATACATATCCATCTCAACACCGTGTCCAAAGGCCTCATGAGCTATAAGACCAGTCACTTCCGGACTGCAAAGAACTTCATACTCGCCCGGCTTTATCCTCTCACTTTGAAGAAGTTTCAAGGCTGTATGAGCCGTATCCTCGCATTTGCTTTCCATGTCCTTAAGAAGCTCCATACCGCTAAGCCCAGAAAATGTGTCATAGTTATACTTTATACTGTCATCTTCAGTTGCATAAGCAAATAAATAACCTTGACTCCAAATATATGACTGTGAAAGGTTTTTTTTATCAGAGACAAAGACCTTGGACACATTTACATGCTCATAAACAACTTCGCAGTTGATTATTTTTTCCGAAACAGCTACAATCTTATTTTTTATATTATTCATCGAATCCAAAATTTTCTGTGAGGCATTGCACTCATCAGGATTTAAAAGAACTTCCCCTCTGAAATCAGCTTGTAACATTTCCTCTTCAATAATTGGCAGTCGTTTGACCTTGAAATTTTCAGTCTCAAAAAAAGCTGCTTTAACACTGTTTTTTGAGAAATCATCTGCTACTTGAACTGTATCCGTTATAGAATCAGTTGAAAATTCATAGTAAAATCCATCTTTTGCTGCCCTTATTACAAATCCTCTTTCGTTCCATCTGCTGTCGGCCACACCGGTACTTTTTTTGTTAACTCTGTACTGCTTTCCATGACAGTCAGTTCCAAGCACCGAAACATAGTCGAAGCTTTTTTTCAAAATACTTACGATTTCTTTCATTTTTGAACAGGAACTGTCCAAAAAATTTGAAAGCTCAATCTTCATGGTTCACCCCCATTTTCTGTTTATAAAAATATAACACTTAATCTTTTTTTTGACAAGTGACTTTACTCCTTTTTATCTGTATATAAAACAGATATTACACTGTTTTTTAATAATTGTGTGGTATCATGAAAAAGAAAGGAGGGATTTTTTTGAAAAAATTTTTATTCATATTCTTATCTGTCTTTATGCTTTTTTTCCTTTTTTCCTGTTCTTCACAGCCTGTAGTGAAAACCACCCAGAGTACTTTGCCGGAAACCTCTGAAAAAATTTACTTTACAGTTTCTTTTATTGTTACGGTACCACAGAACACGGATTATGTTTATATAATGGGAGACTTTAACAATTGGAATCCTGGTGATGAAGAGTACAGACTGAAAAAAATAGATTCTGTAACTTATTCAATAACACTTTCACAGGAAAAGGGGAAAACCATAAATTTTAAATTTTCTAAAGGAACCTTATTTTCAGTTGAAACTGATTCGAATTTTTATGAAATCAACCCAAGGACTTTCAGATTTGATTATAACAACGATGAGGCAAGGTTTGAAGTTGAAAATTGGCTTGATAATAAGTAAATATGATACTTAGGCCTTTTTTGTTCTGACTTTTTCCAAATCGAGACTAGTTTTTTCAACACTTCTTACTGTTCCTTTGAACTCACCTATTGATTATAATTGGATAAATACTTATAACGGAGGATATTATGAAAAAAGTTGCTGTCATTACCACAGGCGGTACTATTGCTATGGCTCATGATCCAAACATGGGTGTAGTCCTTTCAGAAAATAAAAACAAAGAGCTCAGTGAAATTCCTCAAATACATCAGATTGCAGACATCGAATTTCATGAGTTTTTTGATGTACCAAGCCCGTATATTACCCCTGGCATGATGTTCGAACTCTCAAAATACGTTAAAAAAATTCTTTCCAGATCAGATATCGATGGAGTAGTTATAACCCATGGAACCGATACTCTTGAAGAAACAGCTTACTTCCTTGATTTAACAATTGGGTCGGAAAAGCCTGTTGTAGTAACCGCCGCAATGAGAAACTGGAGTGAACCTAGTACAGATGGTCCTATGAATCTTATTGCATCCGTTAAAGTAGCTTCATGCGACCTATCTGTTGACCAGGGAGTTATGGTCTGTCTCAACGACGAAATACACGCTGCAAGAGAAGTCACCAAAACATATACAAGCAACGTTGCCACCTTTGATTCTCCCGGCTATGGGCCTTTAGGCATAGTTGACGAAGACACAGTTGTTTTCTTTAGACGTTCGCTTGAGAGAATGTATATTCAAACTGACAGGATAGATGATCGTGTTGCACTTATCAAGACTTATACCGGAGATAACGGCGCTATAATAAAAACTCTGCCCGATATGGGATACAAAGGAGTGGTTGTTGAAGGGTTCGGCAGAGGGAACGTGCCCCCGGCCGTAGCGGATGCCATGGAGTATCTTTTGAAAAAAAATATACCGGTAGTTGTTGTTTCCAGATGCTTCAAGGGAAGAGTGCTTGGAGTATACGGTTATATAGGCGGCGGAAAAAATTTGAAAGAAAGGGGGATAATTCTTGGTCAAGAAGTTTCCGGTCAGAAAGCCAGGATAAAGATGATCGTTGTTCTTGGAAAAACAAAGGACACGGAAAGCTTACGAAGATACTTTGAATTTCAAAACCGATAAGGAGGGTTATCTTGATTAAAAACCAGAAAGCAGGTCTTTTTACAGGTATCTATATTTTACTTTTTTTTAGTATTGCTATTATTTCAATGAAGATATTCGCCATTCTTGTCCTATCTCTTGGAAGTATACTTGTAATAGATCTTTTTGCGAAAGTCCTGTCTAAATGGTTTAAGTTCCGCAGGGTGGTATCGCTTACGCTTTCTATGATATTCATATTTTCAATATTTGTTGTTGCCTTTGTCTTTCTTATTCCTGCAGTAATAAAAGAGATTGATACTTTTGTAGTTTTCATAGACAGATTTTTTGTCAATAGAGAGTGGGAAAAGTTTTTTACTAACATATTTCCGGATACCGAAAAAACCCTTTCAAATTTCATAGTTTCGCTTCAACCAAAGCTTTTGGAATTTCTCAACTCCCTAGTTGGTAAGCTCCCTGCATATGGGCAGCAGATTGCCTTATTCCTGGCATACTACTTTCTGCTCACTTTATATGGTATTTATAATATCGATTCTCTTAAAAAATATATTGGCTACCTTTACCCGCGTTCAATACGTTCCACCGGCGAAAAATTCTTTTCTGAACTGTACCATAGCCTTGACAGTTTTGTTTTTTCAACATTTTTTTCTTCAATTTTTGTCGGAGTATGTGCCTTTTTCATTATGAGTTTTCTTGGCATAAAGTACACAGTTTTGATGAGCTTCTGGGCCTTTGTGACAAATTTTATACCTATAGTAGGAGTTATTTTTGAATTTGTACCGCTTGCTCTTGTCGGTCTTTCGTCAGGGGTAGAGAGCATGATATGGCTTTTGGTTCTTATGTCCGCTATCCATGCATCGGCATTCATATTTTTCTTGTTTGTTATGAGAGGCTATTCGAAAATAAATCCTTTTTTTATAATTCTTGCCATACTGATTTTCGGTCAGGTCTTTAATGTTTTAGGCATATTAATAGCTGTTCCTTTGTGTCTTATTATAAAGCTTTTCTGGTCCAACTTTATAAAACCCTATTTCGAGAGGGGCTGATTGATTTTTGAACTTCAGAAAAACATTGATTTTTTTGTTATCTTTTTTATTCTTTTCTATGTCTTTCGGCCTTACGGTACAGGAGATCTATAACCTTTCCAAGCTTCCTCAAACACTGGAAAAATCAATAGACGAATTTCTTAAGTATTTTTATGAAAACCCTGCTGATCCTGAGCTGGAAGTTTATGGTTCACTTATATACTCAAAAAAGACTATAAGAGACAAGTATCCTTCATATGCTTTTGTAAATGGATTAATATCAGAAAATTCAAATGATTTTCTGATGAGTCTAAGCGGTATGAGTCCTTCGTTTAAGATACCTTCAGAAGATACCCAGCTGATAGTTTTGATTTTGAAAGATCTTATCCCTAAGCTTCAAAAGATCTTTGAAACAGGTACTATACAGGAAGCCTCTCTCAAATATTCATATCACCTGGAAGGAATAAACCTTATGGTAACTCCCAAGACGTATAAACCTTTTCTGGAGTTTGTAGTTTTTAAAACTCTTAATGCTCCTTCGTTTCTTGATGATGACATGAAAAAATTTATAGAGTTTTTTGTTCCTAAAAATATTCTCTCTACCATAAACGGAGTAATTTCATCGTCCAGACTAGTGCTTAATGAAAATGATTATATCGGAGGTTATGTACTTCTTGAGTATATAAATACACTTGGAATGATTGATTCCACAAATATAGAATCTTTTGTTACTCTAAAAAAATACTATACAGTACGTAACTCTATAACAAAACTTTCAAACTCAGTTTTCATGGTTGAAGATCAGGAGCTACAAGTATATCTGGACGATCTATATGCTCAGATTTACGAGCTTTCTACACTTTCATCGTCGAAAAAAAACATAGAGGAGATTCTTCTGCTGGTTTTGAAGACTCTTAACACAAGACTTGATAAAAATACCAAGAAGTTATTTTCAAAAAGATATGACTTTGACGGATTGCTTACTTCATTTCCGGACGATATTCAAAATGAACTCTTGCGCCTTAAATTGAAAACTGATGAATTTTTTATATCCACTGAAGTAAAACTAGGTCAAGTAAAAATATCTTCCGGAGCAACAATCAGTTCCGGAAATGAAATAAAAGCTTCTACATTTTTTTATTTCATTGGTGGGGTTATTCTTTTAGGTACTGCTTTTCTTTTTCTCATCACAGAGTTTTTCCCCAACGTTAAAAAAATAGAGTTTTTATGTAAGATCGGCATGGGCAGATATGCCATACATCTGGCAGAGAAGTTGGTTATAAAAAATGCAAATGATTTCACATCTTTCTTTGCTCTGGCAAAAGCGCTTGAAGTATGTGGAAGATATGAGGATTCAATTAATGCTTATAAAACAGCTATGAGCATACGCGAAAAAAATCATGAAAATAAAGGTGAATAGAATGAATTCTCTTGTACTGAGCACATCAATGAGAAAAGCTTATATTCTTCTCATAAAAGGAAAGCTTTGTGATTTTACTATCATTGATTCAAAAAATTCCGGTAGTAAGCTTGCTTATGAAGTAGATACTCTTCTTAAGAAAAATTCTATATCGGTTTCTGATATAGATACTTTTGGAATTGATACAGGTCCAGGTTCTTTTACAGGTATAAGGATAGGAATATCTTTTCTTTCCGGACTACTGGCAACAAAAAAGAATTTGGAAGTAAAAAACATTATTTCTACTGATATTATTAATGAAAGCAATACATCGCCAATCTCCAATTTTGCAGTTTTACGAAGGGCACGAGAAGACACAGCATATGTATGCATCTACAAGGATAAGACTCTTGTGGATCAACCACATATGATAAAAGGCTCAGAACTGGCTTATGTCTTAAAAGGATTAGAACTTACAGGTGAGGAGTCCAGATACTTCATAGATAAGTTCTCACTTGGTAATACTTTTTTTGAAACAGAGGTCACTCCTCAAGGCATGATGAAGGCTTTCATGAATTCAAAACCAGTTAAACTAAACGATCTAAAACCCCTTTACCTTCAAAAACCCCTTGCTGTGGAAATATGGGAAGAAAAAAATAAAATTCTAATGAACAAAGAGTTTTGGAATTAAATCGTTAAAAAAAACAGCCTTAAGGCTGTTTTTATTTTTCGAAAAGAAACCCTAAAGCAAACGTAAGTGATTTCAGAGAAACTACAAAATCTACATTTTCAACGGAAATATTAAGAGGAACCGTTATGGTAGCAGGTGTGAAATTGAGTATACCTTTTATTCCTTTTTTTATTACAAGCTCTGAAACATTTTGAGCCGCCTGGGCAGGAACTGTAAGGATAGCAATCTCTATAAGATTATCTCTTATTATTTCCTCAAGATCTTCCATCTTATATATCTTAACATTAGTCGAAATGTACTTTCCTATCTTCTTCTCGTCATTGTCAAACGCAGCTACAACACGAAAACCATTCTTTTCAAGACCGGAATAATTGGCAATTGCATTCCCAAGATTTCCTGCACCTATTATAGCAACATTCCAACTTTTATTAAGACCCAGTATTTCACGAAGTTTAAAAGAAAGCTTATCCACATCATAACCTACTCCTCTCTTCCCAAACTCCCCGAAGTAAGACAAGTCTTTCCTCACCTGTGAAGCCTTTATACCAAGTATGTAAGCAATTTCTTGTGAGGATGTTTTTTCAACGTTATCCTCTTTGAGTTTGGCCAGGCAGCGGTAGTATATTGCCAGTCTCTTTACCGTTGGCTTAGGAATCTTGAGCACTATTAAAACCTCCTGCATTAAAACAATAATGTATTAATTCACACAATTATTATAATATAAAAAAAAAAAAAAAGCAACTTATAAACAGCTTACTTTCCCGTAACAGTTGGAATATAAAGATTAAGATCTTTGTAAAGATTAGCAATACCCGTCTGGGGATATGCTTTGAGCCTGGTCTGCCCAGGTTCGTTTATAAGAAAAAAAACCTTTGTGGGATCACCCGCATTGAAAGAAGCATCATATGGAACATCAATAGTATATTTTGTCTGAATTTCTGCCTGTTTAAAAAAGAAAAACTTATATACATTCAATCCCGGTTGTAAATTACTTTGAAAAACATAGTTCCCAGCAGAGTTCTTAAAGTAACACCATACGTCTTTTGAACCAGTTATATATATCTGCATATATCCACTTTTGTCACTTTTCTGCATAGACGTAATAATATACTCCAAATCATCCATCTGTTTTTTAAGAAAACTATTTGCTACAATATATTTTTCTACCATACCGTTAGGTTTGAAGTATGTATCAACCTTTTCCATATTGTTTTCTATATTTGTAACTCTTGTGTTTATAGTACCACTCAATCTGTTTATATCGCTTTGAAACTGTTTTTTAAGCATTACCATTCTTATTTCCGTTCCAATTGAAAGAATAAGAGCCGATACAGCCAAAACTATAAGAATAATTCTAAGTTTCATATCTTCCCTCCAAGAAAATCATCTATGCGTTCTATCAACTCAGTTTTTTTTGACAACAGGCCTTTTATCTTCTGTATTGTATTATCAACTTTTTTGAAGGCAATAGAGTGCTTTTCAGCAATCTCTTTGTACGAAAAACCATCAAACCAATCGTAAATTATTACCCTTTCATAATCCTGCATCAACGATACCTCCTGTTCAATAAGATACCGTATAAGTATGAATTTGGACATATCCTGTTCGCATGGCTGTTCAAAAAAGCTTTCAGCATCATCATTACTGTCTTCAAAAGTATTTTCAATGCTTAATGCCTCTGAAAGAACCTTGTTTTTTTGTCTGTTAAGATATGTTATAAAAGACTTTATCTCCGAGGAAATATTAAGATATGCAAAAGTGGTAAATTTAGTATTAGAGGAGTCATTATAACTGTAAACTGCCTGCATTACACCGACGAAACCTACCTGAAGAAAGTCCTCAAAATCTGCCCAGGTACCGTAATACTTAGAGATTATTGATTTTACCATAGGCTCGAGTTTTACCAGAACCATCCCCATAGCTTTATTATCCCCTACCTGTGCCAATTTTACAAGCCTGTCCAGATTAAGCCTTCTCAGTCTGTAAACTTCTCTATCCATGGTCTCAGCCTCTCAATACACCTACTTATTAGTATTTTACCATGATAAGTCTTTTAATATACTGATACTAAGACCTTTAAATAAAAAAAAACTCCCAGTATGGGAGTTCTGGAGCGGAAGACGGGATTCGAACCCGCGACCCCCTGCTTGGCAAGCAGGTGCTCTACCACTGAGCTACATCCGCAGAAAATGGAGCAGGCAATGGGAATCGAACCCATAACCTCTGCCTTACCAAGGCAGCGCTCTGCCGATTGAAGCTATGCCTGCACGATTTAACCAAAGTTATTATACTACATTAATCTGTATTAGTCAAGACTCTTCCTTCAAGATACTCACCAATTTATTCATTCTGAAACCTTAAGGTAAAAAATCCGGAACCTTCATGGTTCCGGACAATTAGAACTTCTCTATTATCTTTATTTTATCTCCCGTTTTAAGAAGGGCTGCGTTTGCTTCATCTATATCAACATGAAATTCAAGTGCAAACTTTTCGCTTACTCTTATGAGAACATCCTGGAATATTAATTTTCTATCGTGTGTTTCACACATTACAGAAACATAATCTTTATCTTTTACACCATAATGAACCGCATCATCCGTAAACATATGAATATGCCTTTTAGCGATAATTACACCCTGCTTAAGTTCTACTTCCCCCACGGGGCCAACAAGCTTTAAACCAGGTGAACCAGCAACATCTCCCGAATCTCTTACAGGAGGATTAACTCCAAGCTTGAAGGAATCAGTTTTCGATACTTCGACCTGAGTATCCTTTCTTACAGGTCCAAGAACTCTTACTCCCTCAATACTGCCCTTTGGTCCTACCAAACTGACTGTTTCCTCGCAGGCAAACTGTCCCGGCTGACCAAGTGGCTTGGTTGGCGTAAGCGTATGCCCTGCTCCAAAAAGCACTTCAAGATCATGCTGAGAAAGATGCAGATGTCTGTTTGAAACTCCTACGATTATTCCTGGTTCTTTTAAAACCATTGTTACACCTCCTGAATATAATCACTTATGCGGTTTAATTAACGAGCTTCTTACAACCGGAGTAACACCTTGGGGCAAAGAGAGTTCCATCACAAGCGGGCCTCTCCTCACAGAAATCCATCCAAGTCCCGGTATCGCAATATCTTCACCTTCATTTACTTCATAGGTATGTTTTTCAAATACTATACCCTCCATACTAAAAGAACTGTCATACGGCGGTACAATTACTTTTCTGTTTTCAAGAATATCTTTTATCCTTTCTTCTTTAGTTTCATGAAACGAAACATTTTGCGGGGCATAGACCAGAAAAACAGGATCATACATACTTTCTGATACCGGTAAGACCTTAAAGTAACATAATGCACTTACTATCATCACTCTCCCTGCCTGCAACCTAAATGTTTTTCTGCTTATCTCTTTAGCAGGAATCATTTTCACTTGAGTAAATATATCAAAAAAATCACATACTCTGTCTTTCGGTTCTATCCCAGGCGTGTCATACAGTTCAATATTTGAATCTTTAAGCCTTGTTTTGATAAAGTTAAGAGTGGTTCCTGGATAGGAGCTTACGGTAACCCCAGCATCTGTTATCTCATTAAGGACTGACGATTTTCCGACATTCGTTACTCCTATTACAGCAACTTTAGTATCGTTAATTTCTGATATCATTTTTGAGAGTCTGTTTATTCCAAAACCGCTTCTGGTACTTATTATTCTTATGTTATCCCTTTTTACTCTTATAACCTGGCTTACTCTATCGCAGACCCATTCCTTTATCTCTTCATATTTTACGGCATTAGGCAGAAGATCGGCTTTATTTACAGCTATTATAAGATTCTTGTTTTTTAGTTTAAGTGCAATATCAGTGCGGAAAGTTCCTTCAAAGTCAATAATATCTATCACCCATACTATAGTATTAAAGGTTTGAAGAATATCTTCTAGCTTCTGATAAAAATCCGTTCCCATTCCCACAGGAAGGAACTTATTGTAGTGCTTGATCCTATAGCATCGCTGACATAATACTTCATCTCCTGCGGCCATTCTTTCTGTCATCACAGAAAATGGAATATAACCGGCTTTATCCTGGTTTTGATTCTGTATTTCAATGCCGCAGCCGCTGCATTTGCTCATATCTGTTCACCTCTGATAAGATTGGGTTTACGTCTCATAGACTTTATAACCAGCTTTTCAAATATGCGGAAAAACTTGGTATGAAAACCTTCTCTGCTGCTTAACGGATTCACTTTCACCGTATAAAATCCGCAGAGATTTCCTGCTATAACATCAGTGAAAAGTTGATCCCCTATAAGCACAGTTTTATCCCTGGAATAACCGGCCTGCGAAATTTTTCTTTTTAGCTTGCAGGCCAAAGGCTTCATACTCATACCGTTGACTTCTATCCTCATATTTTTGAGCTGAAGTCTTACGTCAGAAAATCTTTCATCCTTACCGTTAGATGCTATCATTATTTTAAACCCCATATTTAAAAGAGCCCTTAAAAATTGTAAAGTTTCTGCGTCTATCTCGTTAGAATGCCATGGCATAAGAGTATTATCAAAATCAAAAAGTACTGTATCATATCCGTACTCCAAAAGCATAGTGTAGTCTATATCACGTATGCTTTTTTTAAACTCATTTGGTACGGCCAGATCCATTATTCTGAACATCCATCCTACTGTATAGAAAAACAGATAGTAAAAGACTCTTGACATAAAAGCAACCATTTTTTTAACCTTACTGTCAATACCATATGTATAAGGATTTATAAGAACAGTATACAGACCCAGAATATTACCTGCCATAATATCTGTAAAAAAAAGATCGCCGACAATTATACTTTCCTTGGCTGTTGTGTTCATGAGATTAAGAACATTAGAAAGTTTTGCAGTTCTAGGTTTACGCATATCTGCATATACTTTTACTCTACCTTGGGTACTTTCATAGACATGTCCGACTCTGTCATAAGGAGCATTGGTCACTATGGCCACCTGATATCCCATATCCAAAAGACGCTCGAACAGATCGAGCGTCTTTTCTGTTATTTTTTTCTGGTTCCAGCCTGTTATTGTGAAGTCGTAATCAAAAAGAACTGTCTTAAAACCAAGAATACGGAGAGTTTTATAATCAATGCAATAAATATCCCGGCACTTTTCATTAGGAACGGGGATTCTTTTAAACAACCCCGTTGTGTGGCTCAACTTTTACTACCTCCAGTTCAACTTGTTCCGTCATTGAATTTATTAGCTTAATGGCTTCATCTTTCAGAGGACCGGGTACAATTATTTTCAGAAGTCCGTTTTCCTGTCTGTTTCTTACAGACATTAAATGCGCCTGTGATTCAAGAAGATACGTCACAATATGTATCTTTTCCTGATCTATCTTTACATAAATATCATATTCCCTGAAATCAGTCATTTTTACTCCTTCATTAAAGAATCTCTGCCGCTTTGGAAGCTAATTCTGATCTTTCACCTTTAAACATACTTACATGTGCAGCAAGAGGACTGCCTTTGAACTTTGATGCAACATAAACCAAGCCGTTTGAAGAGTTGTCAAGATAAGGATTATCAATCTGGAATGGATCTCCAGTTAGCACTATCTTGGTGCCTTCCCCTGCCCTTGTTATTATCGTTTTTATTTCATGTGGAGTCAGATTCTGAGCTTCGTCTATTATTATATATTGATTAGGTATCGACCTGCCGCGTATATACGAAAGTACTTCCACTTCTATGATATCTTTTTTTGAAAGATACTCATCAATTTTCTTTCCTTTAAGCGAACTTAAAAACTCAAGATTGTCGTATACCGGCTGGAGCCATGGCTTCATTTTATCTTCAATGCTTCCCGGAAGATATCCTATATCTTTACCCATAGGTATTACCGGCTTTGAAACCAGCATCTTTTTATAAAATTTTGATTCAAGTATCATTTTCAAACCAGCGGCAACGGAAAGAAGAGTTTTCCCAGTTCCGGCTATTCCCACAAGGCTCACCAAAGGAATAGAAGGATCCAAAAGTGCATCAAAAGCGAATATCTGCTCATAATTTTTAGGCCTTATCCCGAATACTTCCGAGATGTAACTTGTATTCACCGGCGAAAACACATTCTTATGACCGTTATACCTATATGGCCGCTCATTAAGCCATAAATAGAGATTAGGAAAAACACTTTCGTCAAGTTCAAGAAGATCTGGAGGAATATCCTCGTACTCATCTGTTTTAAAAGGTTTTCCAGTATGAAACGCATATCCTCTGTAAAGTTTATCAATTTCAACCTTGTCACTTAAATAATCCTGTGCAACTATTCCTATTGAATCGGCTTTTATCCGGAGATTCAGATCTTTGGTTACCAATATCGTGGAAATATTTGTATCCATTTTTTTTATATACATGGCATAGTACAGTATAGAATCATCCGGTGATGTTCCCAGATATCTTGGAATATCTATGCTTTTCTGAGGTTCTACAGCCATAACCCTTAAAAATCCGCCATTTTCAAGCTTTATTCCGTCCTTAAGATTACCTTCGCCTCTCAACCCATCAAGTATCCTATTTATACTTCTTGCAGATTCACTTACCTTGTCTCTTCTGGTTTTAAGCTTGTCTATTTCCTCAATGACAGGAAAAGGAATAAATATATTGTTATCCTGAAATTTGAAAATAGCTCTGGGATCATGAATCAAAACATTGGTATCAATAACGTAGTTTTTTATCATATCATCCCTCCCATCTTTTTAGAAAATCACCCAAATTACGGACAGAGTACTTTTTAACAAGCTTAAGGAACAGTCTGGCTGTAGCCATGGCATCATCACAGGCTCTATGAAAGCTGTTTATCCCAAGATTAAGCTTTTTGCTCAGATAACCCAAATTATAAGGTCCTTCATCCAAAAAATACATCGACATTTTAAGCGTATCTGCATAATAATTACCTATTGGCAAAAGTCCCGCTTCCTTAGTTGCCACATCCATAAATCTAAGATCCATAGCGGCATTATGAGAGATTATGATCGAATCCGAAAGATAATTTTTAAAATCCCTTATAACTTCACTCAGCAAGGGTGCGTCTGCAATATGAATATTATTAAGCTTATGATAATGCGAAACCTCTTTAGGTATCGTTACCTCGGGATTTACCAAAGAGTAAAAAGAATAGTCCGTTCTTATCTGACCTTTATATATAGGGAAGGCTGCTATCTCTATAATCCTGTCACCCAGATCTGGTCTGAGTCCTGTTGTTTCAAAGTCAATTGCAACATAAACCGTATTTTCAAAATCAACCATCGGCCTACCTCCAAGGAAATTATAACATATTAAGTTTAATTTTTAAATATCCAACAGTTTTTCCGAAAATACAGTCATAATTGTAATTTACAAAATGAAATCATATCTCTTTTTTGTGTTAACTTTCACATATTTGGAGATAATTCTTATCTAATATCTTTAAAACAGCTGAAAACAAAAGATTTTTATTGTGAAAAAACTAAAAAAGATTTTTTAGAAATTAAGAAAATTTAATATTAGAAAACATTTCAGGCTAACTCAGATAAATATTAATTAATTTAGCTAATTATTTGATGGCTATCTTTAATATTCGGTAATTGCTGTCTATAACTACGCTTTTTAGACTTTGATATTAAAATACGAAAATAGTATCATTTATATGAAAAAAATTTCATATGTGGTGGAGGTATTTTAATGAACTTTTCAAAAAGAGCTTTACAGATGCAGGCTTCTCCTATAAGGAAGCTTATTCCATTTTCAGATGAGGCAAAAAGTAAAGGTAAAAAAGTGTACCATCTTAACATTGGACAGCCCGACCTTCCAACTCCACAGCAGTTCTATGATGCTGTCAAAAAATTTACCCCCAAAGTTCTAGCCTACTCACATTCTGCAGGACTTATGGAGTTAAGACAGGCTTTCTCTCAATACTATAAAAAATGGAATATGGACTTTTCTGCTGAAGAAATAATTGTCACAAATGGGGGAAGTGAAGCCATTGTTTTTGCATTGTCAGTAGTTGCCGATCCCGGCGATGAAATTCTTACAATTGAACCTTTTTATGCCAATTACCGAGGTTTTTGCGAAATGCTGAATATCAAAATTACAGCCGCCAGATCAAAGGCCGAAGACGGATATGCTCTTCCTTCAAAGCATGAAATAGAAAGCAAGATAACTTCCAAGACAAGAGCCATACTCTTTTCTAATCCATCTAATCCTACCGGCGCCGTTTACACGAGGGCCGAAGTTCAGACTCTTGTAGAAATAGCAAAAGAACACGATTTATATCTTATATCCGATGAAGTTTATAAAGAGTTCACTTTTGACGGACTTAACCATGTATCTGCCATGGAGTTTGGAGAGTATGACAGGACAATAATCGTAGACAGCATATCAAAACGTTTTAGTGCGTGCGGTGCACGAATAGGTGTTTTGGCAACAAAGAACAAAGAAGTGTTTGCACAATCGATGAAGTTTGCACAGTCAAGACTCTGTGCTCCTGTACTTGAACAGTATGGAACAATAGGAGTCCTTAACGACCTTGGAGGTTCATACCTGGAAGAAATGCGACAAGAGTACCAGAGAAGGAGAGATGCTGTTTTCTGCGAACTTCAAAAGATTGAAGGCGCTAAAATGAAAATGCCTAAAGGCTCTTTCTATGTTTCAGTAGAGCTTCCTGTAGACGATAGTGAAAAATTCATAAAATGGATGCTTTCAGATTTTTCTGTAGAAAATGAAACAGTTATGGTTGCTCCGCTAAGCGGTTTTTATACAAACGATGAATTCGGGAAAAAAGAAATACGTATAGCCTATGTCCTGGAACCAGATAAATTAAAAAAAGCTTGCTATATACTAGGCGAAGGTGTTAAGCAGTACAGAAAAACTTTCATGCAATAATTGGTATTTCCATCCTCTAAGAAAAAACTCCGGGTCAAGTTATCTTCTACCCGGAGTTTTTATTTTTTTTATAAGTTCAATTAATGCTAAAATAATGAAAGATGCAGCAAAACCGTTAATGGTTCTTAAAACCCCCAGATAAACCGGAGAATGCACATGCAGAAAAGTATCTAAAATTGAAATCACAAGAACTGCACGCATCATTCGCCATAGTATCTCCATACCTTCAAATGGTTTGGTATAAAAAAATATATATGACAACAGCTCTTTGCTCCTTGGCCTTGCTATAAGTATTTTTTCTAGCATATCCCTTGCTTTTCTTTCAAAATTACTTACAAAGGCCCAGTTGCCGCTTCTCATAATATAAAAGACAATCCCGGCAGATAAAGCCAAAAAGAGAGGTACGATTTTCTTAAGTTCAAGCTGCTTAAAAGAGACAGTTTTGAAATACTTTATGAAAACCAAGATTAAAAGAGACAAGAGAAGTATCTTTACACCGCGGACATTGGTCAACTTATATATATATTCATATGTGTAAGCACTTGAATATACTGTAATTCCTAAAAGAAGACCAAAAAATATTATTTTGAATACGTTCTTGGAAGAGATCTTGAAAAAAATAATGACCGAAAAAACTGATGCAGCAACCGTAAAGGACCATGAATTAAAAAATATATACGTAAATGCGTATACAAAAGCAATTATTGAATTGTATGTCATGAAAATTGAAAAAACAAATCCAAATCCTATCCACGCAATCAAGAAATACGGTTTATATCTGATTATTTCAAAGCTTTCTTTTGAACCAATCTCATTTTTTATTGCAAGCTTTATTGATTGTGTTCTTGGATTGACAGGCATTAAAAAATAAGAAATACGTCTCTCCCTGTGTGCCCTAATAAACCTCTGAACAATAGTATTGTCGTCGAATTTATCAATTTCTGCATTTTTTATATAATGAACATAAAAAATCTTGTTTTTTATACTTGATGGAATCTTATCCTTAATTTGAGTAAAATACTTTTCAAAGTCTGAAAACTCGGTTATAAATATTCTATTATAACTGCCATTTAAATATGACAAAAACTGCATTATCGAAGCCTCTTTCATAATTTTCTCATCAAGCTCCTTAAGAACAACGCTGTTATTATATACATAAAAAGTAATACCAGTATACACTGTCTTTTCGAGCAGCTCCTCTTCTGGAAAAAAAAAGTACTCTTCCATACTTTTTACATCATATATGGAGGCAATAACTGAAAATACTATCACAAAAATAAAAAGAGATATAAAAAGATATTTTCTCATACCTGCCAAAAATTCAAATTTCAATTCAGGCTCCCCCCCCCATATTCTCAACTTTTTCCAATACTTGTTCAAGATCGTTTGAAAGAGGTGAGTTTATATCGTATCTTCTTCCTTTATAGTTGAAACAAAGTCTCGTTGAATGCAGAAAGTACCTTTTCAAACCAAAAAGATTTTTTGCTTGCCTGTTATAATCTTTATCTCCATAAATATCATCTCCAAGAACAGGAGACGATATTTGAGAAAACTGAACTCTTATCTGATGTTTTCTCCCAGTAAGAAGATGCACACTGACCAGGGGAAAACTTCCCATAAGATTTTTATAGACATTTTCAACAGTATACTCAAGAGCAGCATCCTTTCCATCAACAATGGAGTTAAGAGTCCCCTTAGCGTTTTTAAGATTTTTGCTCAATAAAGCTATATAATATTTGTCTGTTTCTCTATTCATTATTATTTCAGTAAGCTCTCGCGCAATCTGCTTTGTCTTTGCTACAACAACCACTCCAGAAGTATGCTTGTCCAAACGGTGTACTAGATGAGGCTCATACTCTTGAGATGCTCTGAATATAAGAGCTTCTATAAGGGTTACCATCTCTTCCGATCTACCAGGATGCATAGAAACTTTCGGAGGTTTATCTACAGCGATTATATACTCATCTTCATAAAGAACTTTAAGATCCATATATCTTGGCTTAAACTGAGGAACTTCCGGCCTAGATATATCTTCAAGCCGATCATTAATAAATATCTGTACATCATCGCCTATAAAAAGCTCGGTTTCATTCTGCTTTGCTTTTTTGCCGTTTATTTTGACATTTCCTTTTCTGATAAGCATAAATATAGTTCCCAGTTTAAGCTCGGAAAAATTATTTCGTAAAAATTTATCCAGTCGCTTATAATAATTTTTTTCATCTACAGTAACTTGTTTAATCATGGAAATTCCTCCGAATTTTATATGTTGTATATGTGTTATAATAGATTATACAATAAATGGCAGTTATTTTGCAGACAGGGGGATAAAATGTACTACCACACTCTGAAGACTCTTTACAGTTTTCTAGGAAGGGATCTGATCAAAAATGATAACATTCGAAAGATTAAAGAAGAAATTTTTTCAAAGCTAAAAACCAAAACAGATTTTCTTCAAATAATATCTTTTCTTGAAGAAACAGATGATTACGAAGTAATAGACTGTCTTTTGGATATGCTGGCAGTAGTAATTTTTTCAAAAATAAATATTGTTTATGATCATAAAACCCTTAAGTATGGAACCGAATCAATTGGTCTGAAAATTACCATATCTGAAATTAAGGAGTTTATAGATATACTTGATTATTCTGACATTGAAAGCCAAAATATTTTTTATCTTTTTTCAAATGATCTTCAAAAAAGAATAACAGGTTTTAAAAATATACTGAAACGAGAAAAAAAATTTGCATGGCGCGAAGATGAGATAAAAATTTATATCAAAAATCTTAAACCGCTTTCCATGGATTTTCTTAAACTTCTTACTGTTTATGGCGAAGTTGATTCAGATTTTATAGTTTCACAATTAAAGCTTAAAAATAAAAAATCTGTATCTGCACTGGTAAGTGCCATAACAAGAAATGCTCCCAAGGATAAAGAAAAGTTCATCTTTCACGAAGGGGATAAAATAACTATGAACAAAGAATACAGGAGCTTTTTCGCAACTCTTATAAAATAAAAATATAAAAAAGACCGGGGTATTACCCCGATCTTTTATTGGTGGGTGCAGCTGGGATTGAACCAGCGGCCTCTTCCGCGTCAGGGAAGCGCTCTCCCGCTGAGCTATACACCCTTAAGTTCTGGTGAAAAGTATATCATATTTTTCCGGTCAAGTCAATATACTTTTTTATTACATCCTAATTAAAAAAGTATCTTATTACAATTGTCAATCTTCCAGAAAACTTTCATGCCATATTTTCAACTTTGTTGACTTAACTGTTGCAATTAATTTTGAGTTATGGTAAAATATTCATGATGAAATATTTTAGGAAATGTAAACACAAAGACTGATATAAGGGGGGAAAGTTGAATGAAGAAAACTTTAGCGGTATTTGCGGTATTGTTGTCAGTAGTTTTCATCTTTGGTGCTATTACCAATCCTGATACAATAGTTAAAGCAACTATTGGCGGTCCGGATACTTTCGATGTGCACCAGGCTTACGATAATGCTTCAGGTGAAGTATTATCAAACGTTTACGAACCTCTTTTTGTTTTCAAAGGGTCAAGCTTGAGTGAGTTCGAACCCAGACTATGTACTGATATTCCTACAGTTGCAAACGGCGGAATCAAAGACGGAGGCAAGACTTATGTATTTAAGATAAGAAAGGGCGTTAAGTTCCATGAAGGCGGAGATCTTACCCCTGAAGATGTTGAATACACGCTTGAAAGAGGAATTATAGCATCTCCTACTGGTGGTCCTATGGGAATGTTCACTCAGTATATGTTTGGAAACCCAGATTTCAAAGATTTGGTTGCCAAGTATGTCGGAGTTGCTGAGTATAAAGAAATGTTTAATGATGCAGCTTTTCAGGATTTAAAGCCTGAATATACTGAAAAGCTCGTTAAGTTTTACAAAGAAGTTGTAGATCCTGCTGTTGAAGTAAAAGGCGACGAAGTATATGTACATCTTCAGATTCCATTCGGACCTTTCCTTACAATAATCGGAGGAGAAGCCTACTGGGGATCAATAATTGACAAAGAATGGTCCATATCCAAAGGTCTCTGGGATGGAAAAGCAGAAGGCTGGTGGAAGTATCACGATGTACAGAAAGAGAAATCGCCTATATACAATGTTTGTAACGGTACCGGTCCTTTCAAAATGGTTGAATGGAATACTACTACTAAACAAGTCACACTTCAAAGATTTGACGGCTACTGGAGAACTCCTGCAAAGATAAAGACAGTTATAATAAAAGGTATAGACGAATGGTCAACAAGAAAAGCAATGCTTGAGAAAGGCGATGCGGACATAATTACCGTTGACGCAACATACATCGATCAGATAAGAAACAGAGAAAAAGAAGGAATTAAAGCTATTGATAATATTCCTGAACTTGGCGTAAGATCTATTTCCTTCTGCTGGTCAGTCGATCCTAAATCAAAGTACATTGGCTCCGGTAAGCTTGACGGAGAAGGAGTACCACCAGATTTCTTCAGTGATGAAAATGTAAGACAGGCTTTTTCTTACAGCTTTGATTATGCTTCTTACATAAAGGATACAGTTAACGGTTTGGGTATAACCATTCCTACACTTATTCCTCAGGGAATGCTTGGATTCAATCCGAACCTCCCGACTTACAAACTTGATGTGGCAAAGGCAACACAGTACTTTAAAAGAGCATTCAAAGGCCAGCTTTGGCTTAAGGGTTTCAAAATGCAGATCACATACAATACAGGAAACGTAGTAAGACAGAAAGCTCTTGAACAGCTTAGGGATAATCTCCTTAAGATCAATCCTAAGTTCAAGGTAGAAGTTGTCGGTATACAGTGGGCTTCACTCCTTGATGCCAGAAAGAGATCAGAACTTCCTCTCTTTATGATGGGTTGGGGTGCTGACTTCCCGGATCCACATAACTTTGTATTCACTTATTACCACTCCAAAGGTGACCAGTCAAGCTTCTACGGAGAGAACTTCATCAACTATGCTACAACTCCTAATCCTGAACTGGACGGTCTATCACTCGATCAGATAGTTGAAAAAGCCGGTCTTGAAACAGATACTAAAACCAGAGTAGAACTTTACAATAAAATTCAGAACTTTGCAATAAATCACGCTCTTGGTATGCCTGTTTATCAGCCGATAGCATTAAAAGGTATGAGAACATGGATTAAGGGATGGTATACTAACCCACAGAAAGGTTCAGACGACTATTTCTATACTCTGTCCAAAGCTGAATAAAATTTAATCAAAATGGGGGGGAAGCGTAATCTTCCCCCTCATGTTTATGTAAAATCAACTATTAAACGGAGGTGAATTCTTTTGACCGCATATATCTTAAGACGATTGCTTGTCCTTCCGATAATGCTGCTTGGGGTAACCATAATTGTTTTCTCAATGATGCAGATACTAGGACCGGACAAACTGCTATCTGCATATGTTGATCCAAACAAAGCCGAAAAGCTCACTATTAAGGAACTTGAAATGCTAAAGGAAAGATATGGACTAAATGATCCTCTTGTTATACGATACGGAAAATGGATAGGAAATACTCTTCGGGGAGATCTCGGGTGGTCACAGGTAGGAAGAGCTCCTGTTCTGGACTCCATAGTATCAAGGTTTCCTTATACAATTGAACTGGCAATATACTCAGTCATACCTATAATAGGTATAGGAATATGGCTAGGGGTGCTAGCAGCTGTAAAGCACAACTCTTTCATCGACCAGTTTGTACGAATCTTTGCTATTGTGGGATGGTCATTTCCGGATTATGTTTTTGCCCTGCTTATAATTCTTATCTTTTACAGCTGGCTTGGCTGGTTCCCTCCAGGAATCTTAAGCGTGCAGATGGAACAGGTTGTTAACTCTGCAGGCTATAATCAGTTTACAAAGCTGCTTACATTGGACGGGCTTCTCAATGGGAGGCTTGACGTTTTTTGGGATGCTTTACGTCATATTATAGGTCCTATACTAACTCTTTCTTATATACAGTGGGCATATCTGCTTAGAATAACTAGATCATCTATGCTTGAGGTTTTAAGAAAGGATTACGTAAGAACAGCAAGAGCAAAGGGTTTGGATGAAAAAGTAGTAATAAACAAACATGCAAAGAGAAATGCTCTTATACCGGTTGTCACAGTAGCCGGACAGCTTCTTATAGGTCTTCTTATGGGAGTAATAATTGTAGAAGCAGTATTCAACAGACCTGGTTTAGGCAGTTTCGTTGCTCAATCTGCATCCCAACTCGATTACGCTTCTGTAATGGGTGCACTTCTGTTTTCAGCAGCAATAATGATTGTTGGAAATCTTATTATAGATATATCTTATGCTTTCATAGATCCGCGAATCAGACTGGAATGAGGTGCTGATAATGAATAAAGAAGAACTTAAAAGAACACTTAAGAAGTTTTTTAAGAATTCATCTGCTATGCTCGGACTTATTTTACTTATATTTTTTGTGATTATAGCGATTCTTGCTCCGGTACTTGCACCAGCAAGAGTACCGGAAGATCTTGATTTGGATATTGCAAAAAACCTTATGACAGAGTATTCCGCTGAAAAACGGCCGGAGATAATTAATGCATATGACTCATTCATTACAACCCTTTTTATTTTTTATACTGCTTCAAAAGAAGATATTCAATCCTTGGAACCACTAATAAAAAATTATGAGAAAGATCATTCAGAGATTGTTGCTTTACGCGATAAGGTAAAAGTTCTTTGTGATGAGTACATACTTGACAGTTCTTACTATAACAGGCTTACGCTTACCGAGCTTGAAAAACTTGTTTTAATGTATGAAAATAAAGAAGTATCCAAGGAAGAATTTCTTAAAGTCCTTGAAAAGGATTATGTGAAAAATTTTGCCATTGATGCTTCCGTACTTGCAAAAATCGATAAAGATGAAAAAGCCACTCTCAGGTTTATTCGTTCGCAGATAAAAACTAATATTTCAAAAGCTGTAAATGAGCTTAAAAATGAAATAAAAGTATTCGAAAAAAAGAACAAAGAGGCTGTTGAAGTAAGACTCATCCTTGACAGACTCTCGAATACCTCGGAAGAGAACTTTCTTAAAGAATCACAGGCTGCATATAAGAAGTTCAGAAATATGTACATAAAATCCATAAACTTTGATCCTTACCTTATGCCTAATGTGGTTTCTGCAACAGAGCCTCAAAAACCTTCAAAGGAATTTATCTTTGGAATAAGCAATAACAAAGATATTTTTTATGGCGTTGTCTGGGGTACAAGGACAGGTTTTAAGATAGGTCTGATTGTAGTTGCTATATCTACTGTAATAGGTCTATTCATAGGTTCCATTGCTGCTTATTTCGGCGGATGGCTTGACGAGGTCCTTATGAGAATAACAGATATTTTTATGTCTATTCCTTTTACTCTTTCGGCCATGGTTCTTACTACTATACTCGGTACCGGATTAAGCAAGGTCATGATTGCCATGATTGTCTTTGGCTGGATGGCTACAGCAAGACTCATACGCGGAAGTATCCTTCAGGCAAAAACAGAACAGTATGTTCTTGCTGCAAAAGCTTTAGGAGTACCCGATTGGAAAATAATTATTGCTCATATACTTCCTAACACTATTTTCCCTGTTTTGGTACAGGCATCCATGAGAATAGGTTCAATGGTCATAACCGCTTCGGCACTTAGTTTTCTTGGAGTAGGAGCACCGGCAGGTTATGCGGACTGGGGATCCATTCTCACTTATGCAAGAGATTGGATGCTGGGAGGCGGTAGAGGCGCTATGCAATACTGGTATACTATAGTCTTCCCAGGAACGGCAATGGTTCTCTTTGTACTCGCATGGAACCTTGTTGGAGACGCACTTAGAGATATTTTTGATCCTAAGCTTAGGATGTAATGAGAGGAGGAATATTGTGGCTATTGAAAATAAAGAACCTTTATTATCTGTTAAAAATCTTAAAACATACTTTAAAACCGAAGACGGACTAGTAAAAGCTGTCAATGGAATTAGCTTTAATCTTTATCCCGGAGAAACCCTGGCTATAGTAGGAGAATCCGGTTCCGGAAAGTCTGTATGCTCTCTCAGCATCATGAGACTTTTGGATCAAAACGGTTTTATCAGTGAAGGCGAAATACTTTACAAAGGAAAAGATATTGTAAAAATTTCCGAAGCTGAGATGCGTACTGTTCGAGGAAAAGAAATTGCTATGATATTTCAGGAACCTATGACCGCTTTAAATCCGGTTTATACGATAGGCTTTCAGATAATTGAAGCTATAAAGCTTCATCTTAAAATGAACGAGAAAGATGCAAAAGACAGGGCTGTGGATCTACTGCGAAAAGTAGGAATCCCAGAACCGGAAAAAAGAGTTGACCAGTATCCTCATGAGCTTTCAGGAGGTATGAGGCAAAGGGCAATGATTGCTATGGCGCTTTCATGCAATCCTTCTATTCTTATTGCCGATGAACCCACCACCGCATTGGACGTTACTATTCAAGCACAGATTCTTGAGCTCATGAAGGAGCTCCAAAAAGAACTGGGAATGGCCATAATTTTTATTACCCATGATCTGGGAGTTGTTGCTGAGATGTCAGACAGAGCCATTGTAATGTATGGAGGAGAGGTTGTTGAAAGAGGAGATATTACAACTGTTTTTAAAAACCCAATGAATCCTTACACATGGGGACTTATGAGTTCTATTCCAAGAATAGATAAAGATGTGGATGTCCTTTGGACCATACCTGGAGTTGTTCCTAGTCCTCTTAACTTTCCAAAAGGCTGCAAGTTTTCAAACAGATGTTTCCTTGCAGATGAAAAATGTTCGAAAGAAAATCCTGAGCTTATAAGTATCGAAGGAGAACATTCTTCCAGATGCTGGCATATTGATAAACTTGTGGCCGAGATCAAAAAGGTCAGAGCAGGTGAAAACTAATGGATGAGAAAAAAATACTTTTAAATGTGGAAAATCTTAAGAAGTACTTCCCTGTAAGAGCGGGAGTGTTTAAGAAAGTGGTTGCACAGGTAAAAGCTGTAGATAATATCTCATTTAAAGTCTTTGAAGGAGAAACCTTAGGTCTGGTTGGAGAGTCAGGATGCGGTAAAAGCACCGCTGGGATGAGTATATTACGGCTTATTGATCCAACAGCCGGAAGAATATTTCTTGAAGGAAACGATACAACATCATGGTTTATGTCTTCCATGAAGGCAAAAAAGTATATTAAAACTACTTATTGTGATAGATTTGACGCTCTTGTCGCAAAAAATTCTAACCAAGAAGCTATTATAAACAATCTTGATAATCCTGTTGATAAAAAATACGCCCAAATTTATTTTAAAGATGGCTATGCAAAGCTTTGCGATGAAATAATGGGTGGAATAAATGCTAAAAGAAAATGGTTCAGAAAGGAAGCACAGATTATTTTTCAGGATCCTTACTCCTCACTCAATCCACGCATGAGAGTAAATACGATTGTTGGAGAAGGTCTGCTCACTCATAACCTTGCTAAATCAAGTGAGATAAATGGAATAGTATCTGATCTTCTTGAAAAAGTTGGTCTATCAAAAGACTATATATATCGCTATCCACATCAGTTCTCAGGCGGACAGCGGCAGAGGATCGGAATTGCAAGAGCTTTGGCTCTTAAACCCAAACTTATTGTATCTGATGAAGCAGTTTCCGCTCTTGACGTTTCTGTAAGATCACAGATTCTTAATCTTCTTGCCGATCTTCAGAAAGAGTTTAAGCTTACTTATGTTTTTATCGCACATGACCTTGCCGTTGTAAAACACATAAGCAGCAGGATCGCCGTAATGTATCTGGGTAAGATTGTAGAACTCACTGACAGATCAAGCCTTTTCGATGATCCTATGCATCCATACTCTGTTTCGCTTATGTCTGCAATACCGATTCCTGATCCTCAGGTTAAAAAATCCAGGATAATTTTAAAAGGAGATGTTCCTAGTCCTCTGAGGCCGCCTAGTGGGTGTAGATTCCATCCCAGATGCCCCATTGCCAAAGATATTTGTTCAAAAGAAGAACCCATGTTAATGGAAATCAAGCCCGGACATTTTTCCGCTTGCCATTTTCCTGGAACTTTTAGAGGCTGAAATTACTTTAAGATAATAAAATCGGACACTTCAATGAAGTGTCCGATTTTATTATTCTCCGAAAATATTTGAAATATAGCTGTTTAACTCTTTTATCCCATCTCTGGTTTCAGAAGACGTTGGAAAGTACAGATATTCTCCGTAAAACGAAAGCTGTGACTTGATAGTTTCAATCATTTTCAACTGCTGGCTTCTGCTTAGCTTGTCAGATTTGGTAAGAATCAATGAAAACGGGACCCTTATATCTTTAAGCCATTGTACCATAGAAATATCGTTTGTCTGAACCTCATGCCTGTGGTCTATAAGCAAAAAAACCATCTGAAGAGATTTACGTTCATAAAAATACTCTGTAAGAAAAGTATTCCATTTCTCTTTCTCTTCTTTTGAAACTCTAGCATAACCGTATCCTGGCAGATCCACAAAATAATACTTCTGATCTATCAAAAAATAGTTTATTGCTCTTGTTTTTCCCGGAACCTGGCTTACCTTGGCAATCTGAATACCCAAAAGCGCATTAAGAAGACTTGATTTGCCAACGTTTGACCGCCCAGCAAAAGCAATTTCTCCACTAAGAGGTTGTGGATAATCATTTTTTGAAAAAACCGATTTTATGAATTCAACCTTCCTTGCCTGCATCTTTAATACCTCCTATCAAAGCTATTTCAAGCACCTGTTCAATATCATGCACAAAGTGCAGTTTCATTCTCTTAATAACTTCTGGAGGCAGTTTTTCAACATCTTTTTGATTTGAAAACGGAAGAAGAATCTCATATATGCCTGCACGATATGCAGATAAAAGTTTTTCCTTTATACCTCCAACTGCAAGCACTTTTCCTCTGAGACTTATCTCTCCTGTCATTGCTATATCATTTCTGACTTTTTTATTACTTATTGCAGAAACCAAGGCTGTTGTAAGTGTAACTCCGGCCGAAGGACCGTCCTTGGGAACAGCTCCTTCAGGAAGATGAATATGAAAGTCATTCTTTTCAAAGTACTTTTCATCTACAATATTAGTAGTACTTAAAATTCTACGGCATAGGCTAAGAGAAATTTTAGCTGATTCCTGCATCACTTCTCCCAGTTTACCTGTAAGAATAAGATTTCCTTTACCAGGAAAAGTAAGTGCTTCAACGTTTAAAATGCTTCCGCCGTAAGCAGTCCACGCAAGGCCTGTAACAAGTCCGCTTTCAGATCTTCCGTTTTTTTCGGATTCAAAAAATGGAGGAGTACCCAGATACTCTTTAAGTTCTTCTTCCTTGACTACTACTTTTTTTCGATTTTTAACGTACTTTACGGCTACTTTTCTCATCAGCCGTGAAATTGTTCTTTCCAGATCCCTTACTCCGGCTTCTCTAGTGTACATTGATATTAGAGTTTTAAGTGCGTTAGGGGTTAGCTGTACATCCTCTGCTTTAAGCCCGTTTTGAGGGAGGACATTTTTTATTATATGATTCTTTGCAATATTATATTTTTCAAAATCTGTATAACCTGCAATTTCAAGAAGTTCCATTCTATCAAGCAAAGCTGGTGGAATTGTATGTACAACATTGGCAGTAGCTACAAAGATTACCTTTGAAAGGTCAAAAGGAATCTCAAGATAGTTATCAGAAAAGGTTGCATTCTGACCTGGGTCAAGAACTTCCAGAAGTGCTGCAGCAGGATCACCCTGATAAGAAATACCCATCTTATCTATTTCATCTAATACTATCACTGGATTGTTAACTTCCAACTTCCTTATAGTTTGGATTATCCTACCAGGCATAGCTCCTACATAAGTTTTTCTGTGCCCTTTTATCTCTGCTTCATCTCTACATCCTCCAAGCGATATTCTTCCAAACTTCCTGCCCAGCGAATCAGCTATGGACTTTCCCAAAGTTGTTTTCCCGACTCCTGGCGCTCCAACAAAACAAAGAATTGGAGTTCTTGCCAGATCAGAAAGCTTCTTTACTGCCAGAAATTCTATTATTCTTTCCTTTGGTTCAGAAAGACCATAATGATTCGAATCCAGAATTTTTTTTGCCATCCTTATATCTATTGAATCTTTGGTCTCAGTATTCCAAGGCATATTAAGTATCCAATCAAGATAATTCCTTACAACAGTTGATTCAGGTGAGTATGGGGACATCTTTGAAAGCTTCTCTATTTCTTTTTCTGCCTTTTCTTTGACAAACTTTGGATACTCCTTATTCAAAAGCATTTGCTTAAGTTCGGAGATCTCTTCATCTGTACCTCCATCAAGCTCTTGCTGTATAGTTTTTAATTTTTCCCGAAGATAAAATTCCTTTTGAGTCTTCTCTATCTTCTCTTTTACTTTTGATTCTAAATTTTCCTCAAGTTCAAGAAGTTCTATTTCTCTAGTAAGTATTTCAAGCTCATCCTCGAGTCTTTTCTGAGTCTGATAACTTTCTATAAGTCCCTGTTTTTCCTCAAGCTCTATCGGAAGCACAGAAGCGACCAGATCGCTTATAACGTCAGGTTCACTGGTCTCATCTATTGCAAGTATTGCTTCAGGAGGAAATTTTTTTGTAAGCTCCATATATTTCTGGAAAAGAGCTTTTACTTTTCTTACAAGTGCCTCAAGCTTTTTAGTTTTTTTGAACTTGTCTTCTAAAATCTCTATATCAAAAAGAAAAAAAGATTTATCATCAATAACCTTCTTTATACGACCACGCTTAATTCCTTCAAGAAGAATTTTATATTCACCGTTCGGTGTTTTAGAAATTTGAACAACTCTGCCTACTGTTCCCGTATGGTATATTTCTTCTATCGAAGGATTCTCATTTTCCAAGACCTTCTGAGATGTCACAAATATATAGCTGTTGAAGGCTTCAAGAGACTTTTCCAATGCAAGAAGCGATTTATCTCTTCCTATAAACATTGGCAGAACTGTATTAGGAAACAAAAGCCCTTTGGTACGTGTTGGAATACATGGCATATTTTCAGGAATCGCAGACTTAGTTATCTCATCAATATATTTTTCAATATAAGTACCTTTTTCTTCCATAAAATCACTCTCCACCACACATTTTCTTTAATAACAATTTTATCAATTTGATATTTAGATAAGATGTCGGAAGTGAAAATAGAATTATCAGTAATTCTTTCAACGTATTGTAAACAAGAGTTACTTTTAAATTAATTTAGAGTTCGGATATATAAAAAAGTGTTAGAATATTAAGTGATAATAAATTTATGATTACTTTGTGTTAGCTTATACTTTTTTTAGATTACTGAGGTGATTTTTCATAAATGAATATAGTTCAGTTGCAGAATATAACCTTTTTAACCGGTAAGAAGTTGGATATACTTGAGCATATTAAGGAATGTATCCAGCAGGATAAAAAAGTTTGGATAATGACCGTTAATGCACTTATGTTTATGGAATATCTTAAAAACGATATATACACCCAGGCTATTAAAAAAGCTTCTTTTTCTGTACCTGATGGAATAGGTGTGGTTAAGTACCTTAAAAAAAACGGATACAAAACCGATCGCTGTCCGGGAATAGAAACTATGGATTTTTTATGCAAACTTGCCTCTCATAAAAAATATAATGTATATCTTCTTGGAAGCCGTGGAGATACTGCTTCCATCGCAGCACAGAAACTCATAGGAAAGTATGGGATTACTGTTGCGGGATTTCATGATGGCTATTTTTCTTCTTCGGAAGAAGCTGATATTGTAAAAGATATAAACTCGAAAAATACTGACCTGGTCTTTGTAGGTATGGGAATACCAAAACAGGAAGAGTTTATTTTAAGAAACTTCGATTATTTAAACGTAAAGGCTATAATGGGTGTGGGAGGAAGTATTGATGTTTTTGCCGGACAAGTTAAACGTGCTCCGATATTCTTCCAGAAGCTTGGAATGGAATGGCTATTTAGAATGCTTGAAGATCCCAAAAGATTTAAAAAACTTCCAGATTTAATCAATTTTTACATAAAAGTTTATCTTCCTCGAGGAGGTGTTTTAAAGTGATTTTAAAAAATTGTACCTTATTGACAGGAAATATCGGTGAAGTGATACAGGATGCCTCTATTGTAATCAAAGGAGATAAGATCGTTGATCTTGTTACTTCAGACAGACCATTCGAAAAACTCTCAGATAAAGAAACCTACGATATGCAGGGAAAAATAGTGATGCCGGGCTTGTCCAACCCATATTCAAGTTTTTATATAAGTGAGCTGGGCCTGCTAAACAGACTGCTTAATTCAGACCTCCCTTCATATGAAAAATTTTCAAAAATTTATGGTTACTCAGAAAAGATTTTTTCAAGTCATGATTTTTTTGAAAAACTTGTAAGAATGGCTGCTTATAAATCAATATACAATGGACTTACTTCAACTGTAATAGCTATTCCTGTTTCGAAGAACCTTCCGGACATGAATAGTTCAAGTCTTGATCTTGGAGTAAAGATAAAGTACTCCCCTGTAATACTTTCTGAAAACGGTATAAATAAAGCGCTGAAAGATGAACTGTTGGCAAACGACGATATATCTTCAATAACTTTGTTGGGTATATGGGGGCTTGAAAACGAAGACTACGACTTTTTGAGAACCTTTATGGATAAGGGTAAAAGAATCAAAATCCTTATGGTTGATTTTAATCAGGAAGACAGGTATTCTATGTTAAAACACGGAAAAGGACTTCTTGAAATTCTTAAAAATCAGAATATTCTGTCAAAAAAGATAGATATTGTCTTTTCAGTAAATATTGGACAAGATCTGATGGATCTGTTCGCCACCAAAGGCATAAGGCTTATAAAAAGCATACGTACAGAAGTAACAGAGATAGGATTTTCAAAGAATATTCTTGACCTTTTGGGACGCGGTATGAAAATAGCAATAGGAACAGGTCTTATAGATTATTCTTTGTTCGAGGAAGCTAAAGCATTGCTTATAAGCGAAAAACTGAACGGAAAAGCTAAACAGTCCATAATTTACAACGAAATAGAACGTACAATATTTATGAATAACTATCAGTTTATAGGCGAAGAGTTCGGAACTCAACTTGGAAAAGTTGCTGCCGGCGCCGATGCTGATCTTACTGTACTGAACTATAAAACAGGAAAGTATCTTTTCAAGACTAATACTCCTTTTACGGAGATTGCACTTAAAGTCGGTTGTGACGTAGATATATACGGAACTATAGTAGGCGGAAAGGTTGCCATGTGGGAAGGAAAGATATTGCAGATGGATCAGGCAGAAATTATCAAAATTCAGAACGAGATAAATGCTTTATCTAAAGAAACAGAAGTATAGTATTTCCGTTGATTTACATAAATTTAAATAAAAGACACTGCAGTTCGTGCAGTGTCTTTTATTATTATCAAAGTGTTATGGGAAGTCTGAGTCCAGCTACAAAATCATCGTCTTTCTCAAACTCGCCTGAAAAATCATCTAAAACTTCTTTAGTATCATAGTTAAATGTAGTCATATAGCATTTACCGTCTTTCCCTTCTGTAAAGAGTGATGGATAAGCTGTTTCATTTTCATCATGACAACCACAGCCACAACCGCATTCTTCATCTTCGTCGCACTCACACTCTTCGTTATCTTCATCATCATGATGATGACCGCAGCCACATCCGCACTCTGATTCTTCTTCACAATCACATTCGTCATCGTCTTTTATAAATATTTCAGAAAGAACGGAATATCCGTGAACGGTTGCAACAGTTTTTACCTGGTCAAGAAAAGCCATAAAATCATCGAACTGTTCATCGCTTTCAAACTCAAATGGGAAGTATATGGGAGCAACCATCTTGGTTATGTCAATCCTGTCAAGGTACTCGCTAGTATCCTTGGCAAATTCCGGATCTATTCCATTTAAAAAGTCAACAAACCCTTTCTTAGTATCTTGGGTAAACTCCATCCAGAATATTATAACAGGATGAATATGGTCTTCATGTATAAAGCCCTCTTCCGTGGCTTTCTGCAAAAAAGCTTCATGATATGCTTTACAGTTCATCTTACACCTCCGAATAATAATTACATCTAATTATACCATAATTTCTTGGTAACTTTAAGGTATAATACAAGTTTTACAACCCGTTATCGTATGTACATACTCTATGAACACTTCGACCATCCGCATGTTTTACAGCTCGTACATCCTTCGGTCATCGCAAGTGAATTTTTTGAAAGACAACTTGGACAGTATATATTCCCTTCGCTGTCAGTATAATAGCCTTTCTCAAACTTCAATGAATTGTTTTTTACAAATTTTTCAATTTCATCACGGGTTTTGGGTGTTCCTACCTGAAGAATTTCATAAGAACTTATATTGGTCTTCCAAAGAGCGGAAAAATCATCTATAGCACTTTTTATTTCCTTTCCAAGACCTGAACAGTAACTTCCTTTTACCTTTGTAAGCTGCTCGATTACTTCTTCAGCTGAAACACCTGATCTGAGAGCTATTGAAGACAATCTTCCAATTACTTCGGCTGTTTCGGTACCGTCAGAAAGGAATATTTCTACAGCTTCGCCGTTATCGTCAAATGAAACTGTTATGTATACAGTACCAGTCTGGGTTTTGTATCTTCTTGTTACACTTTTTAGTGTCTCTTTCCTTGGTTTAGCTCTTAATTTATGTTTCTCATCAATAACAAAAAACGCTATCTTTTTATCCTGCTGTTCTCCGTCTTTTACAGCTTGAGAAGTAAGTACCTGTGTTTCAAGACTTCCGTCTCTGTATATGGTTATGCCTTTTATATTAAGCTCCAGCGCTTTTCTGTATATTGAGTACACTTCCTGTACAGAAGTGCTCTTAGGCATATTTATTGTTTTTGAACATGATGCATCAAGATAACTCTGAACCACATGCTGGGCAAGCAGATGGTCCATAGGAGAAATATCCATTGAGGTAACAAATACATCTTTAATTTCCTGAGAAATTTCATTTATATCTTTTATACTTCCTTTTTCTATTATTTCTGCCTGAAGAGTCTCGTCAAAGTGTGAGTTAAGCTTCTGTACAAGCACAGAATTGATATAAGGTAACGGAACTCTGTTTCCTTCCTTATCAGTCATATACCTTACGTATGCAAGCATGAAATTGGGTTCTATACCGCTTGAAGTATCAGCAATATTGGAAATTGAACCTGTAGGAGCTACTGTGTTGGTCTGAACATTCCTTTTATGGAAACGTGCTTCGTTGGAAAAATGTTCGCGTATCTTATTGTTCCAAAATTTCAATACGTCATCGTAATCATCGTCAAGCATAGGAAATGGAATAAAACCATTTTTGTATCTTGATCTGTTAAACTCAGGGAAATTTCCTCTTTCCTTTGCAAGCTCAGAACTTGAAAGATGAGAATAATAAGCCAGTGCGGCGGTTATTCTTGCCATAAGCTTTCTGCCTTCTTCGGAATTGTACGCTACATCCTTCATATATAGAGCATCAGCCATACCCATTAAGCCAAGTCCGATAAATCTCTGCTCCTTTGATACCTTATCGATCTGTTCAAGCGGATATACATTTACATCAATTACATTATCTAGAAAACGAACACACCAATAAACTATCTCTCTGAAAGTTTCAATACTTTCAGAAGAAGTGCTGTTGAAATCTATGTCGTTAATCAGTTTTGCAATATCTATTGAACCTAGGTTGCATGAACCATAAGGAGGTAATGGTTCTTCACCGCATGGATTGGTTGAACAAACAGGCGTATGGTCTGCCATGGCATAAAACTTATTATGTTCCCCAAGAAAAAGAATTCCAGGATCTCCTGACTTCCAAGCATTTGAAGTTATTTTTTCAAGAAGCTCTGCTGCTTTTACTGTCTTTCTTATGTTGGAATCCTTGTGAAAAAGTTCTATCTCACTATCGTTCTCTAGCGACTGAAGAAATTCCTTTTTATTATCTATGTTTACAGAAATATTAAAGTAGTTAAGAACAGACTTTCCGTCATTGTCTTTTTTGGCGTTTATAAAATCAAGCACATCCGGATGTCTATAATTAAGAACAGCCATCTGAGCGGCCCTTCTCGCACCTCCTTGTTCTATGGTTGAAGCAGAGGTGTTGAAAACGTGCATAAAACTTATAGGACCTGAAGATTTTCCACCGGTACCTGCAATGGAACTGCCTTTGGGTCTAAGTGCACTGAAGTCATATCCAACTCCTCCGCCATACTTCATAATAAGTGCAGCATTTTTTACAGCATCAAATATACCGTTCATCGAGTCATCCATTGGAACTACAAAGCATGCTGAAAGCATGTTATGGTGAGTTCGCGATGAAAATATCTCTTTATAATCATCTATGGTCATCTCTGATAAAGGTTTTTCAAATAGTTCCCTTTTCATTGTTTTACCACAGTTGAAAAGTGTGGGGCTATTTGGAAGAAATATTCTAGCCTGTATAAGATCGTAAAAAGTTGCTTCTGCTTCTCTTATTTTCAAAATATCCTGAGTATATAGTATTTCCGCACTTGCCACATGACGTGCAACCCTTAAAGCTATCTGGCTCCAGTCTTTTTCAAGATAATTGGAGTCGCCATCTTTTAAAAAATATCTGTCTCTAAGAATCTTGTATGCATTCTGCGAAAGCTTATTACCGATGTACCTGTTGATTATCGATTTCATGACCACCCTCCAAAAAGATTTTATAATAATATCAAAAGTATTCCTATGCTTCATACTCTGATAAAGATTGTCATACAATATATTGTATCATCATATTATAAAGATTCAATTCTTGGTATACAAACCTAATTACTGGTAATTAATCCTTTTTATTTCTGTTTGCCAGAAGAAAAAAGCTTATAAATCGGGAATTTTTTTTTTGAATCTCAATTATGCTTATCTTTTTTATCTTTGCTCGTTTATTTCCCTATTATTTAAGCGCTCTGATCCTCAGCAAGCATATTTTTACATACAATTACTTTTGATCAGTCTTAAGATAACAAAAAGATGATAAAATAGTCTTTAGAAGTTCTTATATTGGGCGTACTTTTCTTTGCTTGAAAGTTATATTTCAATTTTGGGAGGTTCTTTTGCGTATACTTGGGATAGATCCGGGATATGGGAAAATAGGTGTAGGTATCCTTGATAAAAAAGGCAATTCTTTTTCACTCGTTGATTATGGAGTAATTCTTACCGATAAAGATAAATCGTTGTCAAAAAGACTCTTAGACATAGACATTAAAGTTGCTGAGGTTATTCAAAGCTATAAGCCTGATGAAGCAGCTGTAGAAGAACTCTATTTTTTTCGCAACGTTACTACTGCAATCGCAGTAGGAGAAGCAAGGGGGGTAATCCTACTATCTGTAGAAAAAGCAGGCATACCTGTTTTTGAATATACTCCGTTTCAAATAAAACAGGCCGTTACAGGATATGGACGAGCTGAAAAAGGCCAGATCCAGAGAACTCTGAAAATACTACTGAACCTAAGCAAGACCCCAACACCAGATGATGCTGCAGATGCTCTGGCCGTAGCTTTCTGCCATGGAAATTTCAGGAGGAACATATAATGCAGGCATTGAAAGAATTTTGGGAAGACCGTCTGGGATTTGACCCATTTATGATGAAAGGAAGTATTGAGATTAAAAAGGATGAAGCTTCCATATATCTGGAAACAAAAATTAATGAACAGACAGAAAAGAATATACGCCTTCTTATAAGCCGCATGCTCAAAACCAAAGTAAGTATCTCTTGTTTTAAAAAGATGAGCCTTGATGAGTTTGCAGATGACTGGCAGAACATAATATCCGGCAATAATCTTCAGGAATATTTGAAACTTTTATATCCACAGGTATCTGAAAAAAACATTGTTTTTAAAACCAGCTCATCTTTTGCAGTTGAAAGAATAAAAAGAATGAAAGAAGATTTTGACGTTTTTCTTCATAACTGTATATCAGGAAACTTTACTTATTCCTTTGAGATTGATGAATCTATGAAACCCATAGAAGAAAAAAAAGAGTTTGGATCAACTTCTGCAATACTGTCCGAAAAAAATATACTTCTCCTTGGTAAAGACTTTAAAAAACTTCCTATGCCTATCGAATCAATTCCTATGTCAGAGGGTTCTTACATTGTAACAAAAGGCAGGATCTTCAGCAAAGAGTATAACGATAAGGTAAGAATTCTTACTTTATACATAACCGATGAATCAGACTCTTTTATTGTAAAAGTCATGAACGACAATGCAGAATCTCTTAACTCAAAAATTAAGGTAAATGATGTAATCCTTATTGATGGAGTGATAAACAGAGATAACTATATAAATGATTATGTCATCAAACCTTTTAATATAAAGATGGACGAACTGCCCAAACGTCAGGATTTTAGTACAGAAAAGAGAGTCGAGCTGCATGTACATTCAAAACTTAGTTCAATGGATGGAACAATGGACATTCAGAATATTGTGTCAATTGTTAAAGAGTTTGGACATAAAGCAGTTGCCATAACCGATCATGGTGTGGTTCAGAGCATTCCTGAATTTTATGATACAGCAGTATCAAATTGTATTAAGCCAATATTTGGAACAGAATCCTACGTTGTGGATGATTTTATAAATATAATAAAATTATTTGGTCCGGACAGGGAAGTAGATAGTTGCGAGTATGTAGTATTCGATTTTGAAACTACAGGACTTATCCCATGGGAAAACGAAATAATAGAAATAGGTGCTGTAAAAGTAAAAAATAATGCAGTTATAGACAGATTTCACAGTCTCGTTAAGCCTATATCCCCGGTTCCGCCTAATATAGTACAGATAACAGGGATAACCAATGAAATGGTTGAAAACGAAAGAAGTATAGAACAAGTTCTCCCAGAATTTCTGAGTTTTATTGAGAACAGTGTTCTTGTTGCCCATAATGCTGATTTCGATTACAGGTTTCTTAGAGTTTGGATAAAAAAAATTTTGAATGTTGATTTTGAACAGTCCTACATAGATACGCTTTCTTTATCCAAATCGCTTCTAAATCTATCCGGATACTCTCTGGACAAGGTAGTTCAAGCATTAGGACTGGGAGATTTCAACCATCACAAGGCAGATGAGGATGCCCACGTTACCGCACTAGCTTTTATAAAACTTATAGAAATGGCAAAAGCACGAAATCTTACAACTCTTAAGGATTTTGAAAATCTTAAAAAATTTATTGATTACAAGAGCCTGCGCCCGTTCCATATGACAATACTTGTCAAAAATAAAACCGGTCTTAAAAATCTTTATAAGTTAATCTCAAATTCTCATACAGAACATTTTTATAGAGTTCCACGTATATTGAAAAGTGAACTCGTACAGTTCAGGGAAGGTCTGCTTATAGGAAGTGGATGTGGTTTTTCAGAGATGGCAGAGTCTTTTATAAGGGCTGCCGACAGAGCAGAACTGGTTGAAAGGGCAAAATTTTATGACTACATAGAACTTATGCCTATTGAAGCTTTTGAATCTGGAGATCAGATATCAGCTCCAAAGGTTGCTGAATTTTATCGTCTTATGTACGATATCTCCAAAGAGCTTGGAATTCCGGCTGTAATGACAGGAAATGTCCATTATGCGGAAAAGGGTCACAAGAAATTTCATGATGCCCTCAGATTCAACGATAAAAGGCAGTCCACACAAGCCTTGAGATATTTCAGAACTACTGAAGAAATGCTGGAACAGGCTAAAAAAATATTTAACAATGACTCTGTAGCAAAAGAAGTGGTTATTGAAAATTCAAACAAGATCGCCGATATGATAGAAGAAATCAAACCTCTTACCAAGAAACTCAATCCTCCTAAAATCGAAGGTGCAGAGGAAACTGTAAAGGAAATGTCACTTAAAAAGGCCATAGAACTTTACGGTGATCCGTTGCCGGAGATTGTAAAAAAACGTGTTGACAGAGAACTTGACTCTATAATAAAGCATGGTTATGCCGTGCTCTACCTTATTGCTCAGAAAATTGTAAAAAAATCTAACGATGACGGTTATGTAGTTGGATCAAGAGGATCTGTCGGTAGTTCTATAGTTGCAACGTTGATCGGAATAACAGAGGTCAATCCTCTTAGTCCTCATTACCATTGTCCCAAATGCAAGTATTCCGAATTCTTTACAAATGGTGAATATGGTTCGGGATACGATCTTCCCGATAAAAGCTGTCCCAAATGTGGTGAAAAGCTTCTAAAAAATGGACAGGAGATACCTTTCGAAACTTTCATGGGTTTTGAAGGAGATAAGGTTCCAGACATTGACCTTAACTTTTCCGGAGAGTACCAGAACAGGGCGCACAAGTATATAGAAGAGCTTTTTGGTGAAGATTATGTCTTCAGGGCCGGTACTATATCCACAGTAGCCGAAAGGACAGCCTACCTTTATGCTAAAGATTATGCAGAATCACAGATAACAGTAAACAATGCCGAAATACAAAGGATAGCTTCAGCCATTACTGGTGTAAAAAGAACCACCGGTCAACATCCCGGCGGACTGATGATTGTTCCAAGAGACAGGGATATTTTTGAATTTACTCCTATACAGTATCCTGCCAACGATTCTTCGGCAAATCAGAAAACTACACATTTTGATTATCCCGTAATTCATGACGATCTTATAAAGCTAGATGCTCTTGGACACGACGACCCTACTTTTATACGGAAGCTTTATGAAATAACCGGCATTGATCCTCAAACAGTTCCCATGGACGATAAGCAAACCATGGAAATTTTTTCTTCCTGCCGACCTTTAAAGGTGGACCTCAAAAAAGAACTTGACACCTCTATTGGTGCACTGGGAATACCTGAGTTTGGCACAACTTTTGTAAGAAGAATGCTGGAAGATACCAAGCCATCGTCTTTTTCAGATCTTATAAGAATATCCGGACTTTCTCACGGAACAGATGTATGGGCAGGGAATGCCCAGGTATATATTAAAACAAAACAAGCAACACTTTCTGAAGTTATTGCTTGTAGAGATGACATCATGATATCTCTTATTCAAAAGGGTGTCGATAATAAAACGGCCTTTAAAATAATGGAAAAAGTAAGAAAAGGAAAGGGGATTGATGAAAATGATGAAAGTATACTAAAAAAATTTAATATGCCACAATGGTTTCTTTCCTCCTGCAAAAGTATAAAGTATCTTTTCCCAAAGGCTCATGCGGCAGCATATGTCAGCATGGCTTTCAGGATAGCATACTTTAAAGTTCATCATCCGTTGGCCTTCTATGCAACATTCTTTTCGGTTAAAGGCGATGAGTTTAACCTTGCTGTCGTACTGAAGGGAAAGGAAGCCATGCGCTCAAGAATCACTTTTATACGTTCGCAGGAACAAGATCCAAAGAAAAAAAATGAAGCTGTTGTACTGGAATTAGCTATAGAAATGGTATTAAGAGGTTTCAGCTTTTTAACTGTCGATCTCTACAAATCAGATTCTTTCAATTTCACTCTAGAAGGCCAAAGTTTGCGTGTTCCATTTATAGCAATACCTAATCTGGGACAAAAAGCTGTTGAGAAAATAGTCGCGGCACGGAAAGATGGCGAGTTCAGATCGATAGAAGATCTTGTTCAACGAACCTCCATAAACAAAACCAATGTGGAAACGCTTAAGGAAATGGGTGTTCTAAAAGGAATGCCGGACTCCAATCAAATGGGGCTTTTTGGCTGAGGTGTAAGATGCAGGGATGGATAACTTCTTCACAGTTGTATACTATAATAAACATAATGGATAATCTTTGCGGAACAATTGAACCTTCTCACAGAAAGGCTTATTTTTACTTTGACAGAGGAATGAAAGCCTTTGTAAGCGACGGCTGTTCAAAGCTCCTGCTTAATTTTTCAAGGGACTTTCTTCCCTTTGACGGAGTTTTTATCCTTCCAATACAATACTTAAAAGGACTTCTGCGTGGCTGTAGCCTGAAAGAGGATAAGCTTGTAGATATTATCATAGAAGATGGTTTTATAAGCTTCAACTTTGAAGAGATGAGTCTTAAGGCACCAGTGCAGAAAAGCAGTTATCCTCCGGCGATAGACACCAAGTTCGACGTAATCTCTCAATCTTCCATAAAAAAATTTATATATTCTTGTGATTTTGCTTCCGCTGCTTTTATGGAAGGAGATATGATAACGGTTGAATCCACGGGAAAATATATTTATTTTTACGGCTGCGGAGGATTTTTCCAGCTTATTGCAAAGTATACCCAATCCTCTTTCGACTTCAGAAGAGCCATAGAATATACCACCATGCGTCATGTTGTTAAAGCTCTTCAGTTTTTCAGAAAGGATTCCGTATTAAGCATTGGTATAAATGAACATTCTTTGTTAATATACGTCCCTGGCTCAGTAATAAGCATATGCACAGACACACCAGATGCTTTAAATACTATTGTTCTTGAAAAAAATTTTGAAGAAGTAATAGAACTTGACTCTTCTTTTTTAAAAAAAGCTCTGGATAAGCTCTATATAAGCTTTTCAAAAGGTGTAAAAGCTTATTTTATGATTAATTCCGAGCGTTCCTTAATATATACACAGGAAAACGACTCACATATTTCATTCAACCTTCCATATAAAAGCAGAAACTCTTACTTGATAGGTTTTAACTCACGGAAAATGCGTTCAATACTCTCAAGAATGCCTTTATCTCTTATACTGGGTCTTACCAAAAAAGAAGCCGTCATAAAAGATAAAGAAGAAGTATTGATAGCAAAATTTCCGGTTCAGGAGTACAAACTTACATTAAAATAAACCCCATACAAGGAGGGATACTTTGAAAGTAACAAAGATTATTACAGCTCCAATAGGAACCAATACATACATCATCGATGATAAAATTGTAATTGATCCTGGCACAGGTATAGGAAAATATATCAGTTCGCCTGTGGATGTCCTTATCACCCATGGACATTATGATCATATTTCCGGGTTAAAAGAGCTTGAGATAAATAAAGTATTCATAAGTAAACCAGATATGCCTATGCTCAGAAATCCCAGACTAAATGCCTCGGTCTACTTTGACGAACCGTTTTCATGGGAAAAAGAGTGTTATGATATTTCAGACTTCTTTAATATACTTCTTACCCCCGGTCATACTATGGGCTCTTGCATCATATTTATTGAAAACTATATATTTACCGGCGATACTTTATTTTCATCTTCTGTGGGGAGAACCGATCTTGAAGGCGGATCAGAGGAATTGCTTAAAAAATCTCTTGAACTTTTAAAGGTAAAGCTTACAGAGATTGCAGAAGATTCTATCGTAGCTCCCGGACACGATATGCAGAACAATGAAAAGCTCTGTACTGTTTCTCAGATTCTCAAGATTAATCCCTTTTTAAAGACAAAAAACCATATTTTGTAAGCATGAACTAAATCCATAATGGAAAACCGGAAATCTCTTTATAAGATTTCCGGTTTAAATTTATTCAGCTCCTCTATTGATGAAAGGAACCGTATCTTCATATATCTCTTCCTGAACAGAAAGCTCATACTGTCTCTCATAATATCTAAAAAGTTCTGATTGGGAGTCTATGTGTTCCTTGCCTCTTTTGTCTATTCTTGAATAGGTGCCATCTGATTTCTGTATCCTTGCTTTCATAGTATCACTAAGAATTATATCTAGTACTTTCTTTACTTCTTCTATAAGATTAGCCTGTTCCACGGGAAACAGAATTTCTACCCTGCGGTCAAGGTTCCTGGGCATCCAATCAGCGCTTGACATATAGACCTTCGGATCGTCACCGTTATTGATATAAAATATTCTGCTGTGTTCAAGAAGTCTTCCAACTATGCTTATAACTCTAATATTCTCACTCACACCTTTAAGCCCCGGCCTTAGACAGCATATTCCTCTTACAATAAGATCTATCTTTACTCCTGCACATGATGCTTCATAAAGCTTTTCTATAATCTTTTCATCTACAACTGCGTTGACTTTGGCAATCATATAACCGTTTTTCCCCTGCTTAACCATCTTTATCTCATTTTCTATAAGTTCTATGAACCCTTCTCTGAGACCTACCGGAGCAACGTTTATTTTTTTCCACTGCGGTGCTTTTGAATAACCAGTAAGTACATTAAACAACGATGAGACATCTGAGCCATAAGTTTCTTTACATGTAAACAGTCCTGCATCTGTATATATCTTTGCAGTGCTGTCATTGTAATTGCCTGTGCCCATATGAACGTATCTTCTTATTCCGTCTTCTTCTCTGCGCACAATAAGAATTACCTTACAGTGGGTTTTAAGTCCAACCAGTCCATAAACTACATGACAGCCAGATCTTTCAAGCTTTTTGGCCCATTGTATATTATTCTCTTCATCAAAACGAGCCCTAAGTTCAACTATGACCGTTACCTGCTTACCATTTTCCGCAGCCTTTATCAAAGCTTTTACTATTGGGGAGTCTCCACTGACTCTGTAAAGCGTTTGCTTTATGGCCAAAACGTTTGGATCCTGAGCAGCTTTATCAACAAACTCGACAACATGATCGAATGTATGGAAAGGATGATATACAAGAATATCCTTCTCTTTTATGACATCAAAGATATTCTGATTTTTTGCGAGATCACGCTGCATAACCGGCTGCATAGGTTTATACCTCAGTTTTTCAAACCCCTTCAGAGAAACAAATTTCATCCAGCAGGTAAGATCTATCGGATTGGAAAGTTCATAAACATCATCGTCGTCAAGATCAAGTTTTTTCATCAGAAAATGTTTTAACTTGCCGCTTATATCCTTTTCAACTTCAAGTCTTACCGGAAACCCCCATTTCCTTCTTTTTATCGATTTCTCTATTTCAATGAGAAAATCTTTGGCTTCTTCTTCGTCTATTTCAAGATCTGAATTTCTTGTTATTCTGAAAGTATGAACATTTTTTATAACATATCCCGGAAAAAGATCTGAGATGTACTCTTCCATTATATCTTCAAGATAAACAAAAAGATTCCGTTTTTTATCTTCAAGCTGTATGATACGCGGAAGAACAGAAGGTACCTGTACAAACGCTATCAGCTCTTTATCTTCAGCGGTATTATCAGGTTCAAGAAGAACGATAAGGTTAAGACTTTTATTCAGCAAAAGCGGAAAAGGCCGGCTCTGATCTACAGCCATAGGGGTAAGTACTGGAAAAATATTCTGTTTAAAGTAGTTGTATATGAACCTCTTTTGCTCCTCATCCAACTGCTCCATCTTCAGGAAGATAATACCTTCTTTTTCCAGAGAAGGTATTATGGATCTGAAAAGACAGTTATACTGCTTTTTTACCAGTTCGTGAGTCCTTTGGGAGATCATTTTCATCTGCTGGGCAGCAGTCATGCCTGAAAAATCAACTGAGTCAAGATTATCTTCCATCTGTTCCATTACCCCTGATACTCTTATCATAAAAAATTCATCAAGATTTGAAGCTGTAATTGATAAAAATTTTAACTTCTCAAACAAAGGATTGGTCTTGTCAAAAGCTTCCACCAGCACACGGTCGTTAAACTCTAACCAGCTAAGCTCTCTGTTTATAAACAATGAACTTTGCATTATTGCACCTTCTTTCTAAATGATGCTTTTATTCCATATACTTCTTCAAAAAATTCAGCCTTTCTCTTGAATGTCATTTCTTCAAGAACTGTATCTGAACTGGTATAAGCAACTATATCCAACAGATTTTCATGAAATTTTACCTGTACATCATTAAATTTGTTACTGTGCGATCTATCTATCGAGTCTGCAAGCCTTAAAATTGAAAGCAGCTTGGCAACCAAGACTCTGTCATTGAAAGAAAGGGATTTAAAATTTCTGTCTTCCGAGCTAGGCAACAGTCCGCTATGATACCGAGCTATATTAGCAATTATCGTTAGATCATCGCTGTTAAGACCAAGAATATCACTTGCCATTATAATGTTGTAAGAGTGTATATAATGCTTCTTTATGCTTATATACTTTCCGATATCATGGAGAAGACTTGAAACTTGAAGAAGTATCTTCTCTTTTTCTCCTAATCCATGAACTTTTTTCATTTTATCAAATATTAGCATAGCGATCTTTTCAACCCTATGGGCGTGACCACTATCGTAAAAGTATCTCTCCCCTATACGTTTAGCACAGAATATAGTGCTCTCATAAAATTTCTTATCAAGCCGCTGCTTTTCTTCGGGAAAAAGCATTTCATTGAGTATAGAATCCATAAAAAGAGCTATAGGGGCATATATTGCATCTGAATCCGTACAGTTCAAAAGTGCTCTGTATATTCCCATCGACGGCAGAAGTATCTCGGCTTTATCTTCACTTAAACTGTATATTTTCATAAGCTGCTTAGGAGTTTTATCTTTTATATAATCGTATACCTTATCAAAACTTTCCTTAGGTATTATTAAAACCCTTCCGTCTTTTTTAGCTTGGCATAAAGAAGCAATCATCTCTATTTCTCTCCCCGAACCAATAAAATACATAAGTTTATTCCCACTCAGATACTTTGTTATCATATATGTAAAGTTGCTGAGATACTCTTCCACTACAACATAAAAACGATCCGTCTTATCCTGCACACTGCTTAAAAGCTCGCTCAATTTCAAAGATCCAATTCTTATGTTATGGTTAAAAACAATATGTCCCTTCGAATATACGGCAATTCCCAAACTTCCTGTTCCTATATACGAAATAAGCGAGTCATCTTTTTTTTCGTTAATATTGGGATACTCATCGATCTGTTTTATTATCTCTTTGTATATATAGTCTTTTTCATCAGAATCATCAAGAACTTCAACCTCCAAACCTGTTTTCACTTTTATCTGATTAAGGATATAATCCCTGTTGTACGCATCTCTTACAGCAGTAGTTGCAACTACACGCAAATCATGTACTCTATAGGATTTAACCATCTCTTTATAATCTTTTAGAGCATCACAAAGCTTATCAACTTTTTCAAAATCTATCTTTCCCTTGGTAAAAGTATCCCTACCTAAAAAAATCGGATATTCAAGGTATTCAAGAATATCAAGCAAACCTGACTTTATTTGAGCTATCTTAAGATAAACTGCGTTGGAGCCGATGTTAATTACTGCAGCAATTACACTGTTCAAATGTTTGGACATAAAACCATCCTACTGTTCCATAGCTAAGGAAAGAGCCCCATAAAGACCGGCATCATCTCCAAGTTTACCGATTTCAAATTTGCATGATTCAAAAATCTTTGGCATACAGTATCTTTCAGCAGTAACTTTTATTTTTTTCATCATGCTTTCCCCAAGTGCTTCTATAACACCGCCTCCAAAAATCACAAGATCAGGATTAAAAACATTCATCAGCGAACCAACTGAAATTCCAAGATAGTAGCATGCTTTATCAACAACCTCTATCACAAGCTCATCTCCTTTATCGTAAGAATTCTTGAGATGTGAGCTTTTTATCATCTTTTCTTCCTTATCCATATACTCCGTAATCACTGAAGTTCGTCCTTTTTTAAGTTGACTTAGTATATCTCTCTGCATGGCGGTTCTAGAAGCCAGACTTTCCAAACAGCCTCTGGAACCGCAGCCACATAACGGACCGTCCGGAAGGACTATGGTGTGTCCTATCTCTCCGGCTGCTCCCACAGCTCCTTCATAAAGCCTGCCATTAATAATAATACCTCCGCCTATTCCTGTTCCTATGAAGATCCCTATTATATTTTTACAGCCAGATCCTGCTCCGAACTTATACTCTCCCACAGCAAGAATATTTGCATCGTTTCCAAGAAAAAATGGTACCTTATATTTTTTCTCCATTTTTTCCTTAAGCGGAAAGTTCTCTCCCCAGTTCATATTAGGCGAAAAAACAACTACTCCTTCTTTAGAATTTATTATTCCAGGACACCCTGCGCCTATGGCCACAAGTTTACTGTCTGAACTGTCTTCAAGAAGATCGTCTATGACCTTGCATATCTGACCTACTATGACCTCGGCTCCTTGAGAAGATTTAGTACTTTTTTTTGTTCTCTTTACCATCTTACAGTTTTCATCAAAAAGTCCTCCAAGAATTTTAGTTCCTCCTATATCTAAGCCTATGTAGTACTTCTGCGCCATGGCGCACCTCCAAAATATAGATTCCTTTTTCATTATATCATAATTTCCTTTTTCTTCTGTCCTCTTAGTACAACTTTATAATTATAATCCGCTAAAAAAATTAACCCCATCAGGGGTTAATTTTCCATTATCTTTCTAACTGTTTTTTCAATATCTCCCTCAGCTTCTTCAAAAAGCTTCTGAAGTTGATCATCTGTAAGTTTGGAGATTTTTTCAAGCTTCTGCGGAACACCTGATTTTCTTCCTGGAAGACAACCATCATTTTTAGCCCTGTTTTCAATATAAGCCTTCGCAAACCCCGAGCATCCAGGAAAACCACATGCACCACAGTTTATTCCGGGAAGGCTTGACTGAATTGCCAGAGTTCTCACATCTTCTTTTACTTCAAACTTTTTTGCGGCAAAGGCTAGAAATATACCAAACCCAAAGCCCATGACTCCCAGAAGTATTATTGTACTTATTATAACCGTCATCTTATGCCTCCCTTTATAACTTTACTAATCCTGAAAATCCCATAAATGCAAGCGATAAAAGACTTGCAGTTATAAGCGATATCGCTGTTCCTTTGAAAGGAGCTGGAACATCTGAAAACTCCATTCTTTCTCTTATAGCTGCAAAAATTATGAGAGCCATAGAGAAACCTACGGCTGAAGAAAAACCATTCACAACAGACTCTATAAAGGAGTAGTTCTGCTGAGAGTTGATTAGGGCTACTCCAAGAACCGCACAGTTGGTAGTTATAAGGGGCAGATATATTCCAAGTCCTTGATAAAGCGAAGGACTAGTCTTTTTGATAAAAAATTCCACAAACTGAACTAAAACCGCTATTACAAGTATAAATACTATTATGGTAAGAAATCCCAGTCCAAGAGATATAAGAAGCTGGTTCAGAAACCATGTAAGCGCACTGGAGAGCGTAATGACGAATATAACAGCTATTGACATGCCGACTGCAGAGTCCATTTTTTTAGAAACTCCAAGGAAAGGACAGATTCCTAAAAATCTTGAAAGCACAAAGTTATTTATAAGTACAGCAGAGATAAATATCAGCAATAATCTCATTTAGTCTCACCGGCCTTCTTTTTTTCTTTTTCTATCTTCTCTTTCCTTAAATTAATGGCGTTTATAACCGCTATAAGAATTCCGAAAGTAATAAATGCTCCTGGAGGAAGAATAAATATATACATTTTAAATGCCTGAGGAAGAAATGACAATCCTAACCAGCTTCCGTTTCCAAGAATCTCTCTTATGCTTCCCATAACAAAAAGTGCAAGAGCGTAGCCTCCACCCATCCCGATACCGTCAAGAATTGAATCAACAACTCCGTTCTTTGAAGCAAAAGCTTCTGCACGTCCCATCAAAACACAGTTCACAACTATAAGCGGAATAAATATACCCAATACCTTCCACAGATCATAAGTAAAAGCATGCATAAGAAGATCTATCATAGTAACAAATGAAGCTATAACAACTATAAATATTGGAATTCTTATCTTATTAGGAACCATCTTTCTTATGACAGATATTACTATATTTGAAAGTACAAGAACTGCTATAACCGCAACACCCATTCCAAGTGCATTCTTTGCGTTGGTTGTTGTTGCAAGTGCAGGACATGTACCCAGAACTTGTATGAAAAGAGGATTTTCCTTTATAAGTCCTTTAGTTAGATTTTTTATATCAGCCATTTATATCTCGCCTTCCTTTCTGAGATACTCTATAACCGTATTTATGCCGTTTGCAACTGCTCTAGGGGTAATAGTTGCTCCTGTCATTACATCGCTTGTCTGAACTACTCCCTGTGATTTATTGTATTTGATTTCTTCTTCTGTCTGGGCAGTAACGCCGACATCTTTATTTACTTTAACCCCATTTTCAAGACCTGAACCGGGAATCACTGAAAATCTCTCTTTAACCTGTTCAAGCGATATGTTTGCACCCAGACCAGGAGTTTCATTTGAATAGTTTATTACCTCTATTTTGTTCAGAGTGAGCACTCCATCCTGCTTTATAAAGGCTCCGACACAAACAACATCTCCACCGAAGCCTACTCCGGAAAATGTTATTACATATACCTCCTGATTCTTTCCCGCAAACTTATATAATGGAGAAAGAACTTTTGAACCGTTAGATGCTTTGAAAAGTTCACCTTCTGCTTTTTTGTAAATATACCCATTAAGCTTTTCAGCGCTATTTGGAACACTTTCTACTAGGAGCTCATCCGTTCCGGCTTTTTTCAGAACGGACTCAATGGCGGATACTTTGGATCTGAAATCCGCTTCGTCAACTTTGGGTTTAGTAACAACATATACCAGAGCAACAAGAAAACCTGTTACAACCATATATGCCATAAGTATTAAACCGGTTTTGATATAATCCTTCATTTTTTCACCGCCTTTGGAATGGTTCCGAATATTCTAGATTTTGTATACCTGTCTATAAGAGGAACAAGGGCATTCATTATCAGTATGGAGTATGAGACTCCTTCAGGATATCCTCCGAAATATCTTATAACCATTGTTATAACTCCAAGACCCATTCCAAAAATTATACATCCCTTTGGAGTCATAGGAGAAGTCACCATATCGGTAGCCATAAAAAACGCTCCCATTGCAAATCCACCGGCAAGTATATGGAAAAGAGGCGTTCCGTATCTGATCGGATCTATAAGATAGAAAACAGAAGAAAAAATAAGAACAGTAGCGGTATATGACAGAGGAACCATTATTTTTATTCTTCCTCGTATGAGCAGATAGATAAATCCAAGAAGCAACGCAACAAAACTAACTTCGCCTATTGATCCTGGAATATTTCCCAAAAACATATCAAGATATGAAAATTTGGACACCACCTGCTCATAACCAGCAGTTTTAAGTGTTCCCAAAGCTGTTGCAGCAGTTATGGTATCTGCACTGTTGAGATAAAAATAAGGTTTGTACCATGTAGTCATGGCTATAGGAAAGGAGGTAAGCATGAAAACTCTTCCCACAAGTGCAGGATTGAAAATATTTGAGCCAAGTCCTCCAAAAACCTGCTTGGCAAGTACTATTGAAACTATTACTCCTATAAGAAGCTGCCACCATTCAACAGCTACTGAAATATTCATCCCCAGCAGCAAGCCTGTAACCGCAGCGGAAAAGTCAGGTTTAAAATCTTTTCTTCCTCTTACATACCTTACACAGATATATTCAATAATCTCTGCGCTTATCATTGAAAAAAGCATCATGAACAAAGCTTTTACTCCGAATATCAAAGTAGAAACAATAACCGCCGGCATGAGGGCGATAAGTACATCAAGCATTATAGCCCTTGTTGTATCTTTGCTCCTCACATGGGGAGCTGACGATGTGCTAAGTTTCATTTCACGGCCTCCTCTGCTTCATCGCTCTTATAACCTTTTTTGCTGTTTTAAATGATTTTACAAGATCAATATCCGAAGGACAGGTATATGAACAACAACCACACTCCATACAATCCATAAGACCATTTTCGATTGCAGCATCGTACTGTCTGCTATCAGAAAGATGTTTCAGAAGGTATGGCTGTAGGAACATAGGACACACATGAACACATCTAGAACATCTTATGCATGGTTTTGTTTGTCTGTTGTCAACCACATCCTTTGTAAGAACTGTTATGGCATTGTTTCCCTTGAATGTCGGAAGTTCCACGTTAATTAACGGTATTCCCATCATAGGACCGCCGTATATGATTCTATCAATTTTTTCTTCTTCAACAAGTCCAACATAGTCAAGAAGTTCACTTACTTTGGTTCCTATTCTGAAAATGAAGTTCCCCGGATTTTTAACTCCTTCTCCACTGAGAGATATCCCTCTTTCCACAAGAGGTCTACCGTTTATAACCGCATCATACACAGCGTATACCGTAGAAACATTAAAAACCACACAGCCTACATCAATCGGAAGTTTCCCGCTGGGGACTTCTCTTTTTGTAACACCATATATAAGCTGTTTTTCGGCACCTTGCGGATACTTGGTCTTTAATCTGGCAATCTCTATTGGATAGTCTTTCGCTGCATTTTTCATACATTCATAAGAAGACGGCTTATTATCTTCTATACCTATAAAAGCTTTTTTTGCCCCTATAGCGTGCATTATAATTCTTATACCGGTTATTATTTTTTCCGAGTACTCTATCATTATACGGTCGTCTATTGTAATATAAGGTTCGCATTCAGCTGTATTTATTATGAGAATCTCAGCTTTCTTATCTTTTGGTATCATCATTTTCACATGGGCCGGAAACATTGCTCCCCCAAGTCCAACAATTCCTGCTTGTTTTACTGTATCCACTATCTGTTCGGATGACATGGAAAGAAAATCCTCACTGTGTGTAAGAAGTTCCCACTCATCGTCACCGTCTCTTTTTATTACAACTACATCATCATTCATTCCCGTAGCTGAATTGACAAGTTTTTTTATTTCTACAACTTCACCAGTAACGGAAGAATGGAGATTTGCAGATATAAGACCGTTTGCTTGAGCTATCAGCTGTCCGGTTTTCACTTTATCTCCTACAGAAACTATTATCTTTGAAGGGGCACCAAGATTGTTCGAAGTATACATGAACACAGTCTGCGGCAACGGTAGCCTCTTTATGGACTGTTTTTCTGACAACTTCTTTTCGGGCGGATGTACTCCGCCTTTGAAAGTAAGCAAAGACATTATGCAGCCTCCTTATAATTCACAAAATATATTCCTTTATTAATTTTACTACATACTTTTATTTGATGCAAGTATTGTAAAGCTTTTTGCTGAAGATGATTTTAGAAAAATATGTTTATTTTGGTCATTGATTTATATATGTGAATTCCTTACCATTAACTTCAAAAATATAAATGGTAGCGTCCGAGGAGGTATAAACCCTTTTAGGACTTATTTCACGCAAAAAAGAATCCAAAGTAAGACTTTGGATTCTTTCAACCTGATTTATTATTTCAACTGCTTTTTGATATTCAGTTTCACTTTTCCTGCGTATCATGGCTATTTTATTGACAGTTTCAACAGTCATAACGGAAAAAAAGAGTATCAGCATCAGCATAATAAAACTTATAATAAGTTTCATCAGAATGCTCCGAGCCATATGGCCACAAGAACAATTAAAAGTATTCCTATAGCCGAAAAACCCATAACAAGAACCAAATCAAAAGACTTTAATCTTGGGGTATATACATCTTTTTTGTTCATTGTCTCATTGGCAAAATCCATTATTACATTAGGTGTTTCATCTTTGAAAATAATCTGGCGTTCTTTTATCGATTGTTCAAGCTTTACTTTATCTATCATAACCTTGAGATTTTTATTGACAACCGTCTTTCCCATGGCTCCATTACCTAGATCTACTTTTAAAAGGAGGTATTCTGTATTTGGAATAAGTTCTTTCGATATTATTTTTGATTCAAGCGTTAATTTTTCTGTGGAGCCTTTATCCTGAATATTTAAAGTATAGATTGGGTCTCCGACATCAAGTTTTATTACAGGATAGCCATCCAGGGGATCAATAACGGGAAATACTTCATGGAATGATTTGACATCATCTCTGTTAAGATAATCTGATATTCCTTCTTCGCCTTTTTTTATAGCCGATGCCATCCACGTAAGATCCTCAAAATCAAACTTCTCTGCTACAATTCTTATCTCTGTTTCGTCAGCCCAGTCAAAAAGAAGCTCTTTTATGATTGCTTTTACCACATAAGGATCTCCTTCCTGTACAGCAAGATAGAGCTTTGTTCCTATTATTTCTGAATTAAATTTTTTCATAGATGTATAGAAAAAAGCGGAAAACTGCTTGTTAAGCGATAAAAGCTTATCGTCTTGATAAAGTTTATAAACCATAATATCAATATCTGATTTAAAAGCGGTATATCCGTTTTTTATATCAGGAAGAACATAATCTTTAATTTTAGCTCTGCTAATAACAGCAACATTATATGTCGGTTCCTGCTTCTTTTTACCAAAAAGATACCCGGTATAGGTCTCACCTATAAGGGCTGAAGAAGCCATGAACTTAACACAATAAAAATCCATCTGGGAACCCCCCTAAATCTGTTTTATTATTCCTTCTCCGGGCTGAACCTCTTTGCCTGAAAAATCCTTTTCAGTAACATAGTTATCGATGACACAGTTTTTACCTATGGTCATTCCCTGAGGTATAACGGAGCTGTATCCTATAACGGTTATATTTGAATTATACACCTTTTTATCAATAACCGACTCTTTGAACTCTCCGACACCTATACGGCTTTCACTACCTATTCTTGCTCTTTCACAAACAATGACATCCTGCAACGTGGTGTTTTTACCTATAACACACCCATCCATAAGTACGGAGTTTTTTACGATGCTTCCCTCTTCAATTATTACTCCCTGAAACACAACTGTATTCTCAACCTCACCATATACCTCTGCTCCTTCACTTATGAAACTTTTTATTACTTTGGCATTTTCTGATATGTAAGCCGGCGGCAGCTCTGCAGACTGAGTGTAAATTTTCCATGATTTATCATGCAGATCCAAAGGCGGCAGAGGTCCAAGTATCTCCAGATTAGTATCGAGATAAGAGGTTAATGTTCCTACATCACGCCAATATCCTTCAAAATTATATGCAAAAAGTTTCTCATGTCTGCTAACCGCCCTCGGAATTATATTTTTTCCAAAATCGTTTTCCGATTCATGATCCATGGCATCTTCTGTCAGAACTCTTTTAAGATACTCCCAGTTAAATACATATATTCCAAGAGAAGCTAGGGTTCCTTTAGGCTGTGCCGGTTTTTCCTGAAACTCTATTATCTGTTCAAAAGGATCTGTAACCATTATCCCAAATCTGCTGGCTTCGCTGTACGGAACTTCCATGCAGGCTATCGTACAGTCGGCGCCTTTTTTAATATGATAATCGATAAGTTCATTATAATCCATTTTGTATATATGATCCCCGGAAAGTACCAAAACAAAGTCCGGATTGTATTTTTTTATAAAGTCCATATTCTGATATACAGCATCGGCTGTTCCCTTGTACCATGAACTGGTAAGTCTGCTCAGATATGGAGAAAGAATATACAGTCCGCCTCCTTTTATATCAAGATCCCAAGGTTTGCCTATTCCAAGATGCTCCATAAGTTCATGCGGCATATATTGAGTAACAACTCCGACTTTGGTTATTCCCGAGTTCACACAGTTGCTTACTGTGAAATCTATCATCCTGTACTTTCCAGCAAAAGGAACAGCTGGTTTGGCAATTTCATTGGTTATTACTCCTAGTCTGGTTCCCTGACCGCCTGCTAGAATTAAGGAGACAACATTCATCATCTTCCCTCCTTTTTATATAACCGAATCTTTTTCAATGATTAGTATCTCGCCTATGCCTTCAATGCGCCTGGCATTACGCAACGTTACGTTTTTATCAAGAATAGCGTTTTTTAGTATAGCGCCTTCTTCTATTACTGAATCTTCCATTATTATAGAATTTTCTACACTTGCTCCGGCTTTTATTATTACTCCTCTTGAAATTATCGAATTTTTGACCTGTCCGTTGACTATGCAGCCATCAGCTATAAATGAATTGCTTACACAAGCATTTATATTTATCTTAGGAGGAGCGTAATCTTTAAGTTTGGTATATATCTTCCTTCCTGAATAAAAAAGTTCTTTTCTGACCTCTCTTTTAAGTATATCCATATTGGTATCATAGTACTCTTTTATAGATTTTTTGATGTTTCTCCAGTATCCAGAATGTTTGTATGCATAAACCCGAAGTTTGGATATGTTTGGAATAATAATGTCCCTGACCATATCATACCCGTTGTTCGGAACCGATGAGTACAGAAGTTCCAGAAGAAGAGCTTTATTTATAAAATAAACACCCATGGATATATCTTCATATATGCAATCGCTCGGTTTTTCTACAAATTCGTTAATTCTTCCGTCATTATCAACCGCTAACTGGCCATAATCACATATCCTTTTATCCTCCCTACAGATCTTGCTTGAAATAACTGTGATATCAGCGCCTTTACGAATATGGTACTTAAAAAGATCAATATAACTCATATTATAAATGTGGTCTCCTGAGCCTATGAGGACAAAATCCTCGTCACCTCTCCTCAGAAGGGATATATTCTGAAAGATGGCATCCGCAGTTCCTTTATAGTATATACTCTCACCGCTGCCTACCATAAATGGCTGAAGAATAAATATTCCGCCTCTTTTTCTGTCAAGGTTCCATTCTTTTCCACCGGCAAGATGATCCATAAGACTTCTGGGATTATACTGCGTAAGTACTCCTACCTTTGAAATACCAGAGTTTACCATATTACTTAAAGTAAAATCTATTGCCCTGTACTTTCCAAACATGGGAACAGCTGCACTGGTTCTTATTCTGGTCAGTGGTTTCAAATTATCCTGATTTGAACCGCATAATATCAAACCCAGCACTCTCATAGCACTTCCCCCTTATTTTATTTTAAGCCACACACATTTTAAATAAAAACTCTCCGGAATCTGTATTATATAAGGATGATCCTTCGACTGAAAAGTGAATCCCACCATCTGGATACTCCTTCCTGTTCCTTCAAACGCCATTCTTGAGGCTTCTATGAGCATGTCTGTGTCAGCTTGGTATGCACAGCTGCAAAGGCATACTATTCCGTTGGCCTTTATTTTAGGCACAATCAATTTAACAATACCTTTAAATATGTCAAGACCTTTTCTTCTTTCTTCCTTCTTTTTTATTAAAGACGGAGGATCAAGAATTACTACATCAAAATCATCTCCAGAATACTCCTGCATAAACTTTTCATAAGTCCCGGAGAAAAACTCTATATTTTCAATATTATTCATAGCTACATTTCTTTTAGCCATTTCAAGCGACTGTTCGTCCTTATCAACCGCATATACCTTCTTTGCACCAGAAACGGCCATATTCATTGCAAATCCGCCGGTAAAAGTATACGCATCAAGACATATCGAACCTTTGTTTACAAACTGTCTCACAAAAAACCTTGAATCCTTCTGATCGAAGAAGAATCCTGTTTTCTGACCGTTTATTATATCCACATTATACTTCAACCCATGCTCCTGAATAATAATTGTAGGCTCAGGTTCTTTGCCGAAAATGACTCCTTTGTTTCTTTTTATATTTTCTGCAGAGCCGGTTTCAAAATCACTTCTTTCGTATATTCCGACAGGTGCATATACCTTCGCAAAAGCTTCAACTATATGGGCTTTTTTATTTTCCACCCCAACATTCCTTAACTGAATAACTATATAGTCATTATATTTATCGGCTATAAGGCCGGGGACTCCATCAGCTTCGCCATGAAATATCCTACATGCATCCAAATTCTTTATAATTGCTTTTCTTAATTCAAAAGCCTTTAAAACTCTACTGTAGAAAAAGTTATAATCAATTTCATCATCATTAAGAACCAGCATTCTGACCGCAATATTGGATGAAGAAAAAAAACCTTTCCCCAAGAACTTCATACTATCTGAAAAAACAGTGCAAATCTCTCCGTTTTTTTTGTCTCCGGCAACAGAAAAAATCTCATCGGAAAAAATCCACGGATATCCATTGAGAACTTTACGTTCTTTCCCTTTTTTCAAAGTGACTACAGTCATCTGGTTCCTCCATTAAACTTCTTTTTCGTAAACTGCTTCATATTCAAATAGCTCATTTTCATTGAAAAAAATCTTCATCTCCCTCAAAGCATTTTCATGTGAATCCGATGAGTGAACAACATTTTTCCGGACAGAAAGCCCATACTTGCCTCTTATGCTTGCCGTTTCAGCTTTAAGAGGATCTGTCGAACCGCAGATATGTCTTACATGTTCAACAGCCCTTTCTGCAGACACCACCAGCGCAACCACCGGCCCTGAGATGGCATAACTTACAAGCGGTTCAAAGTAATCCCTTTTCTCATGCTCTTTATATAACTCACAAGCCTGTGACCTGGAAATCCAAAGCATCTTCATAGCAATAATTTTAATGCCTCTATTTTCTATTTCACTTATAATACTCCCTATAAGCCCTCTTTTTACTGTAGAAGGTTTGATGATCAAAAATTCTTTCTCCATTTTTCCACCTCACAGTATTATGCCGTCAGACATGTTTAGGACTCTGTCTGCATATTTTTTTGATACTTCATCATGTGAAACGACAAAAAAAGCTACATACTCCTTAAGCTGAAAAAAAAGTTCAAAGACATTTTTTTTGTTTTCAGAATCAAGCGAACCAGTTGGTTCATCACAAAAAACCAGTTCAACAGGTCCACAAATCGATCTGAGCACGGCCGACCTCTGAAGCTGTCCTACCGAAAGTTCAGTTGGATAGCGGTAGAGAATATCGGTTATACCAATTTTATCTGCATAATCAAAAATTTGCCTGTCATCATCAAAAGAACGTATATTCTGAGCAACTTTACAGTTCTCAAAAACAGTTAGTTCGTTGAGCATATTATAATTTTGAAAAACAAACCCAATCTTCTTTTTCTTGTCATCTATATTATATAATATTTTTCCAGCATCCTGAGTCAGAAGTCCGCCTAATATATATATAAGTGTTGATTTCCCACTTCCAGATGGTCCGTATAGAGTGAGTATTTCATTTTTAAATACTTTTATGTCTACTCCTTTTAAAACAGGATTTTTTTTATCATACGAGTAAAAAATACCTTCGGCAGTTAAGATAGTTTTCTCATTCATCTTTTAAAGCCTCCAAAGTATCTATACCTGATATCATACGGGTAGTTAAGAAGCTGATAAAAACTACTATTCCCGTAATTATAAAAAACGAACTCGCTGTTATTGAAAGATTAAGAGATACAGGAAGATAATCTACATAAAATATCCCTGAAGGAATCTTTATTTTAAAAAAATCCAACATAGTAACTGTTAACATACCTCCCACAAGTCCCAAAAGATATCCAACAACCGAAATAATAAGGCTTTCAGAAATAAAAACTTTTTGAATATCTATGTTTTTCATTCCCAATGACTTGAGGATGCCGATTTCCTTTTTCCGTGTAAGTATGCTGAAGGTAATAGAGTTTGAAACTGAAAAACCTGCCATAAGAACTATAAAAACTGTTATCAGAAGAGCAATAAGTCCATCTATTTCTACTGTCTGAGTAAGCGTTTTATTTGATTCCTTCCATGTGTATGCCGGACTGTATGAAAAGTACTTATTTTTATACTCACCAGCTTTTAGAGGATCTTCAAAGTAGTAAGCCGTAAAATTTTTCACAGAATCCTTATCGTTAATTACCAAAAATTTCGAATCAAAGATATAAACACCTGTTTTAAACAAAGATACAACCTTATACTTTTTTGCTATAGGAATAATGCCCTTTATCTTAAAAACTGTCAGCTCATCTCCTAGGGATACATTTAAATATTCCGACAGTTCTTTTCCAATAGCAGCTCCGTTTTCCGGTTGTCCGGAAATTACACTTGACCCAAGAAATGACATGTCATCGCAGTCCATAAGCTGCACATATTCAAACGATCCATTAAAAGCGACCATAGAGTTATCAAGGTTAAAAAACATCTTTTCTTTTACTCCAGAAAAATAAAGATCACTTTTTCCAGCAACAGTAATGTGTGGGTAAAATCTGGTTATCGAATCGATAAGAAGTCTGTCAAATCCATTGACCACAGAGGTAATAACGATAAGACCCCACACTCCTATGGCAATGGCTATTGTCGGAAATTTAAAGCTCTTACGAGATTTTTTTATGAATCCCTTTACTAGTGAAAATACTGCTTTATCTGTAAATCTCTTATTTGTCACCTATAATCACCACTGCATCGTATAATGTAAAATCAATAAAGCTTGAGGATACCTTTTTAACTATAGAAAAATATGTCTCTCCTGCTGTTGGTATATCGATAAAATCTTTGTTGAAGGTAGCCTGCGTGTCTTTTTTTATATTGGGATACTTCTGTTGGTTTTTCACGAGTATATAGCTTTTTGATTTTTCCAAAAAATCAAAGGTTACATCAGGCACATATATAAGATATCCCTTAGCTTTCCATTTTGCATATACTTCATTATAAAAAGCAATATAATACGCTGAATTATTTCGTATAAACATAACTGAAGGCTTTTTTACTTCCTCGTTTTTTTCAAACTTAACAAGATATGCTTTTACTTCTTCCAGTCTTTTGTTATCTGATATGACATAACTTTCCTTTATTATATAAGGAAATTCAAGAAACTCTATTTCGGAGCTTTTGGCATAAGAGTAAAGTTTGAAAAGATCAGATGATGAAAATGTATTTATAGTTTCTTTTTTTACAATATCTATAAGATCAACCAGTTTGGTCATTCCTAGATTTTTGGCTCTATCAAGGATAGAGTAAAATGCCTTTTTCTGTCTTTGTATCCTTCCTAAATCACCCATCTCATCACTTCTGAATCTCATGTAATAGAGAAGTTTTTCGCCGTCCATATCGTTATATCCCTGCTTAAAGTTTATAAAAAGATTCTGATGATAGTCTGTATAGGACATATTGCTCTCTACAAAAACACGAATGGGGGCAATTTCATCCCCCAGTGTCTTAAATATTGAATAATTGAATATTATATAGTCTTTCACCTGAACTCCGGAAAGATCCGAAACTGTTTTAAGGAAGCTTTCTTTGCCTAGAGTCGAATACAGTGCATTTATCCTCTTTTCTGTGTTTCCCGAACTTATCATAAGATCTCTCGGAATAGGGAGAAAAATTATCTTTCCTTTATTTATACCAGCAAGTATTATAGTATCGGTTCTGCTTACAGACTCGGACGTATCGCTATCCATTCCGATTATGAGAAAATAATAAGGAAGTGAAATATCGCTTTTGAATACAATAGCTTTCTTCACAGAAAAAAGAATCGTTGTAAGTATAAGCACAAGAAAAAGGCTTCCGAAAACACTCAAATATTTCCTCAAAAGTTTTTCACTCCTGACTTTTTAGTATATCTTTCACAATCTGAAAGCTTTGTTCATCAGCATACTTTCTAAAATAAGAGTTTGAATTGTAGTTAATCTGTATCGGCTGTGAAAAATCGGCTTTAAGATCCAGCTTATCAAAACTAACTATAGTATATTTGGCAAAAGCATTCAGAAGATTTGCAATTGCTCCTTTGGTAAAGTTACTATCCCTGTCATACTTCCTTATAAGACCTTCCAAACTGTTAACAAAAAAGAAATCGAAAATATTACCGTTTCTGTACTTCAA
>ENA-UOWE01000317-UOWE01000317.1-activated-sludge-metagenome-genome-assembly--contig:-NODE-317-length-71564-cov-7.015537_pt1 | contig 71564 bp, 52 predicted proteins | sample MGYA00249841_ERZ761562 | MGnify/ENA primary metagenome ERZ761562 (study PRJEB28883, sample SAMN05720200) | activated sludge metagenome | isolation source: Anaerobic digester | place: Japan... | reverse complement strand
TAGGTTCTTTTTTATATAAAATACTTTCGGGGTATTAGCTCAGTTGGCTAGAGCGCTTGCATGGCATGCAAGAGGTCAGGGGTTCGACTCCCCTATACTCCACCTGTGGGGACAAACTCAAAAAATGAGAGTTTGTCCCTTTTTTATTCCCCTCTAAATCTGCCACTGTACGGGCAATTGAGAAAAAAAATAAAAGGTAGTATCCCATTTTGTGTGTAAAGAGTATTAGAATATAGCCTTTAACGAGTTTTGAGTAATTTGTTTTTTTTGATAATTAAATGTTTCGTTTAATTTAAACGAATGAGACAGCTTACCATGCGAATAGTAAATATGAATCTGAAAATCAAGATTCAAAAAATCATTCATATTATCATTTGTAACCATTAATTTCGCTTCGGCAATGGTAAATGTTTCGTCTTGAAAAAGTGTTGTCCGCGAAGGAATTGAATAAACAGAATAAGGTCCCTCCAATCGTTGGAAATAATCTTGTATTGGAGAGAAAGTAGTATCCACAATAGATGAAGGAAACCAAAACTCAACTTTATATTCTTTTTCTGGCATGTTTCCAGCATTGCGAATTAAAAATTTGGGATAAAACTGTATAGTATGAGTCAAACCATTTTCTAACAAACCTATACCTTGAGTATTTATCACACCGACATATTCTAATTGAGGCTTATTGTGATTTAAGTATAGATGACGAATTTCATTCTCCGTTAATTTTCTTGTTTTCAACCCATTCCAACCATAATACCCCTCATTGTCAATCATATATGGCATGTTCGATTCACAAAGAGTAATCACCAAGACTGTTTTATCAGAATCTGTGTTAATAGTATAAACGGAAAGATTTTCAATAGAAGGAGAAATCCTTGTTTCAATTAATGTTTTAATAGTAAAAACATCTTTACTGTTGAATATATTTTTTCCAATTTCTTTTGCTCTTTGCTTAAACGTTTTTATGCCCATTACGATGCTTCCACTGCCTTGATTAGCCAATGCATCAATGTATTGCAAAAACAATTTTTCTTTCGCCTCATTCCCGGGCTGATAAATCGTAGAATCTAAAAAAAGTAATTTGTTTGTTGACTTCGTTTTATTTTTTATCCAATTTTCAACGTGTTCTTTTGTGTATGGTTCTATGTTCATAAATTAATTTGATTGAGTGGAAATAAGTTTAAACCTTTAATACCCTTATTTGTCTTTTCTAAAAAACAACACTCACCATTAATATCGTGCTCAAAAAATAAAGCCCATTTTTTTTCGTTTGCTTCCGAAAGAAAATCCATTTTTTCTTTAAGCAAAACCATTGGCTGAATATCATATGCCGAAATCCAGGGAAGGGGAATGTGTGATACAGTAGGAATTAAATCGGCCGGCAGTGCTAATGTTTGATTCTGTCCGTGAATTATTAACGAAATCATACCGATAGTATGTCCATTATATATTCTTACTTCAATATTATTAAAAAGCTCCGAATTTTTTTCAATAAAATGTAGATTTCCGCTTTTTTCTAAAGGCAATAAATTTTCATTTTGAAAAGCTGCTTTTTCTCTTGCATTGGGATTTAATGCCCATTCCCATTGCGATTTGCTGACCCAATAGTGAGCAGTTGGAAATGTTAAGTTTAGTCGATGTTGTTCATCGTAGTAAGTAGCACCGGCACAATGATCCCAATGTAAATGTGTAAAGATGACATCAGTTATATCGTTAGGATTGTATCCGGCTTTTTTTAATGATTTCTGTAGATTTCCATTGCCATTAACACAAATATGTGAAAGAAATTTTTCATCGTGTTTATCACCAATACCTGCGTCTACTAAAATCAATTGTTGATCTGTTTCAATTAAAAGGCATCGATTAGCCAAGTTGCACATATTGTTTTCATCTGCCGGATAAACCTTATTCCACATAGTTTTTGGAATTACGCCAAACATGGCGCCCCCATCTACCTTAAAATTTTCTGTTTCGATAACGTTAACCTTCATTTTTTTTGTACTTTTATCGAGAATTTTGGCTTAAAATTACAAAAAAATACAATTGGGTTTTATGTGGTATCATTTTATAGCAATTGGCGGAAGTGCCATGCACAATTTGGCTTTAGATTTAGTAAAAAAAGGGAATAAAGTAACCGGAAGCGATGACGAAATTTTTGAGCCTTCGCTTTCCAGACTAAAAAATGCCGGTATTTGCCCAGAAGCATGGGGTTGGTTTCCTGAAAAGATAAACAAACAAATTGATATCGTTATTGTAGGAATGCATGCCAGAGCTGATAATCCGGAGCTTTTAAAAACCCAAGAGCTCGGAATTACGTATTTTTCGTATCCGGAATTTTTATACGAACATGCAAAAAACAAAAAGAGAGTAGTAATTGGTGGGAGCCATGGAAAAACAACCATAACCTCAATGATTTTGCATGTGCTAAAACACGCTGAGAAAAAATTTGACTACATGGTCGGAGCTCAAATAAAAGGTTTTGATCGTATGGTTTCACTTTCGGATGATGCACCTATTATGATTTTTGAAGGGGATGAATATTTAACCGCACCCTTTGATCTACGCCCTAAATTTCATCTTTATAGGCCTCATATTGCTTTGCTAAGTGGTGTTGCCTGGGATCATATGAATGTTTTTCCGACTTTTGAAAAATATGTTGAGCAATTCAAGATTTTTGTTGATTTAATTGAACCAAATGGAACTCTAATTTGGTACAAGGGTGATGATGAATTAAATATAATCGCTAACTCTATGCGTAAGGATATAAAATCGTTACCATATAAAGAACATGCAGCAAAAATTGAAAATCAAGCAGCTCAATTATTGGTAAATAACAAGAAAATTCCCATTCGTGTTTTTGGCAATCACAATCTACAAAATATTCAAGGAGCAAAACTTGTTTGCAATGAAATTGGAATTAATGATGATGCGTTTTATTCTGCCATTTCAACTTTTGAAGGCGCAAATAAACGACTACAAAAAATCTATTCAAACCAAGAAAGGGATATAGCTGCTTATCTGGATTTTGCTCACGCACCATCAAAAGTAAAGGCTACTATAGAAGCCGTAAAAAGTCTTTATCCGGAGCACAAGATTGTAGCATGCTTAGAATTGCATACATACAGCAGCTTGCAAAAAGGATTTCTTCCTCAATACAATGGAAGTATGAACAAGTGCGATGTTGCTGCCGTTTATTTCAATCCCCACGCCCTTTCGTTAAAAAAACTGCCGGAGTTAAAAGCTGAAGATATTAAACAGGGATTTAATAATGAGAAAATAAATGTTTTTAGTGATGTTAGGCAACTATTTGAACATTTAAACTCGTCTATTTCAAAAAAAACGATTATTTTATTGATGAGTTCAGGAAATTTTGATAATTTTGACCTTAATAATTGGTTAGCTTCCCTGTAATGAAAAAAAGTTTTTTTTTCATATTATTTTTATTTGCCTTTTTTATTAATCATGCCCAAAATGCAAATATTGGCGGAGTTATTAATAATTACGCACCAGGCATACATCAAATCAGCTCTATCCAGTTGAAAATTAATCAAATTGCTCTCTTTAATGTTAGTGACACCATATTAGTATATCAGGCTCAAGGTGCAACAAATACTTTAACAAATAATTCAAGTTTTGGCGATGTTACCAACATTGGGAATGCCGGAAATTATGATTTTTCAATTATTCAATCTATTGATATTCTCAATAATACTATTACCCTCGCATGCCCTTTGTTAAACACTTATGACGACAACTCATTTCAAGTTGTAAAAGTAAAAACGTATTCAAATGCAACCGTAACAAGCACGTTAACATGTGCTCCATGGGATGGACAAAAAGGAGGAATATTAGCTTTGATTGTTAATGGCACATTAAATTTGGGAGCCAATATTGATGTATCAGGAAAAGGTTTTAGGGGAGCAGATTCTCCGCAGGTTAACACATTAAATAAATGCTCAAACGAAGCAACAGGAGGATTATTTAGTTATTACTACACAATAAACGGCTACGACTCTGCTGGAATAAAAGGCGAAGGTATTTCAAAACAATCACTAATGATGGCACGAGGACGTGGTAAATGGAGCAATGGCGGTGGAGGAGGGAATGGCATTAATTCAGGAGGAGGAGGCGGAAGCCATGCCGGACAAGGAGGAAATGGTGGTAAAGAAAGCGATGCTTGTTTTTTAGTAACACAAAATTATGGAGGTATTGGTGGGGTAAATATTTTTAATACAACCACTTCGAATGCCCAAAAAATTTTTTTTGGCGGTGGCGGCGGAACCGGCACTTTTGAACAATATATTAACGATGTGGCTAAAGGAGGGAATGGTGGTGGAATTGCTATCATTATAGCCTCAAAAATTGTTGCAAACAACAATCAGATTAATGCAAACGGAGAATCTGTTGTATATACTACAACATACGAAAGTGCAGGTGGTGGAGGCGGTGGCGGGAGTATTGTTGTGATGGCTCCTTTTTTAGCAGGAAATTTGGCATTAAACTCCATGGGCGGAAATGGTGGTTCAAGTAATACTTCTTCGTGTAGAGGCTCTGGAGGTGGTGGAGGAGGAGGAATCATTTATTATTTAACAACAACAGGGATAAGTGCAAATGTTAACAAAGGAATGGCCGGCTCTGCGTGTACAGGATATAAAGGCACCGATGGTTCAAATGGTTTAGCTATTTCAACTTTTCAATTCAGATTAAATTGCCTAAACGGCAATAATATTATTCAAGCAAATCAAACCATTTGCCCGGGTATAACACCGGCTCTTCTAACCGGAGAAATCTCTCCCTTTTTTGTTTCCTATTTGTGGCAATACAGCTACGATAATTTAAACTGGCAAAATTGTAACGGAACCAATGACCAAGGCAATTACCAGCCAAATGCCTTATATCAAACCACTTATTTCAGACGAATCGTTGTTATTTCTAACGGAAATATTACCGAAAACGACACGAGCAATGTCATTATCATTAATGTTGCCCCATTAAACGCAAATGCCTCTTCAACCGCAGTTCTATGTAATGGACAAAACACCGGTTCTGCAACAGTGAATCCTACCGGAGGTTCGGGTGGCTATTCTTATATTTGGGACAACGGAAATACAAGTCACTCCATTACCAACGTTCCTGCCGGTGTCTATTGGGTTACTATTACCGACAATACGGGGTGTTCAAGAATTGACTCGCTTAGCATTTATCAACCACCTGCTTTATTAGCTTCCACTACACAAACAAATGTTACTTGCTATGGATTGAATAACGGCACTGCAACCATTAATGCATCAGGAGGCACTCCTCCTTACTTTTATCATTGGAGCAACAACAGTAGTACTCAAATAACAAGTGGCTTATCTGCTACAAATTATACTGTTACAACGACAGACAATCATGGCTGTACAATGGTGAATAGTGTTTCAATCTCCCAACCGCCAGCAATTTCTATAAATACAACTGTTACAAATGCCACTTGTTCATACTCGTGCGACGGTTTTATTCTTGTGAATGCTAGTGGTGGAACTTCGCCTTATTCAATATCACCGAATAATCTAACCAACTTATGCCCCGGTAGTTATATCATCACGGTAACAGACTCAAACAATTGCACTTCCTCCATAACAAAGAACATTTCTATCACTACTCAACTTCAAAACAACGTCATTTCGAGCAATTTAAATCAACTTTGCAGTGGAGATATACAAACCATTTCCGGCTCAATACCAAGTGGAGCAGGCACCATCTCATATCAATGGAAGCGAAGCTTTGATAATGTTACATGGTACTCAGCCCCAAATATTAACTATAATCAGAATTACATATGGATAGCCGATCAAAATAGCTATTTTAAAAGAATCATTATTGGGAATGGCTGTTATGATACAAGTAATGTTGTGGGTTTAAATGTAACGCCCATTTCTAATCAGATATTTACTTCTGACACTATTTATTGTAATTACGATACTCCTTATATTATTAATGGTACAGACAGCAGCGGATATACATATCAGTGGCAAATAAATACAGGTACAGGATGGACAAACACCGGAATTTCTACAATTGATTTTGTTCCGCCTGGTTTTTCGAATACGTTATCCGTAAGACGAGTGGTAAGTTTTAATAATTGCACCGATACTTCTAATGTCATTAACCTATATCGCTTTAATGCACTAACATCTAATTCAATTTTAATAGATAACAGCGACACAATTAAACAATATTGCGGTTTTGCTCAGGGAGTTATTGATGGCGCTATAACAGGAACCGTCGGTTCTATTACTATTTCATGGTTACTTTCATATGATTTGACAAACTGGAATATATTGCCCGATACAACCACATTTCTTCCTTTTACTTTAAACGATTTTTCAAGCCACCGCTTCTATTATTATAAAAGAATTATTGAGCAAAGTGGTTGTTATGATACAAGTAATATCGTAACCATTGATCTTATTCCGCCAATCGTTGGCAATTTAATTCAATCTACTTTAGGGTTGGGAAGTCTGGCTCATGTATGTAGCGGAACTACTTTATGGCTTGGAAGTATTAATGTAAATCCTGCCGGAGGAACCGGAACTTTTAATTATCATTGGTTACAAAGCAGCGATTCACTTACTTGGCAAAACGCTATAGGACCAAATAGCTATCTGGCATATAGTACGCCTGCCATATACGACACTGTTTATTATTCCAGAGTTGTAACCTCTGGAGTATGTGTTGATACAAGCAATGTTTTTACTCTTTATCCGATTCTTCTTCCTAATAATCAAATTACTTCTAGTCAAACAAGTTATTGCCAAGGAACAGCACCTGATTCGATTTTTGAATCCGAAAATACCCAAGGAATGGGAATTAGCTACCAATGGCAATGGCTTAATAACGGAAACTGGGAAAATATTCCCGGTGCCAATTACCCATATTATAACCCACCTTTTGTTTTCGGAGAACGTATGTATCGAAGAGTAATTGAGCTAAATAATTGTATATCTAACAGTAACGAGGTTGCAATAATGGGTTATAATCAACCCACTATTTTGTTCTTTTTAGAAGAAAACGACAGCTTATGCTTAACCCCCAACCTTTTTGTACATATTCATGTCCATTTGGAAGGAACTTCTCCTTGGAATATCGAATTTAATGTTAATGGAAATCATTTCATCTCTCATCAATTTAGTACCGACTCCGTTTATTCTATTAGCTTTAATCAATTGAATTATAAAATTTTTGTAACTCAGTTATCTGATGCAGGAATCTGTTCCGGAGTAATTCCATCTGATACAATATTTATTTATGGCTTTAATCCAATTTCTGCTCATTCCTCTAGTATGGAACTTTGTGGAAACACTGCTACCCTTCAGGCTTCAAATCCTTACCCGGGAATAGGGACCTGGATATTTCCACCCAATTTAACCGCCAATGATATTCATAATCCGAATGCTCAGGCTATCGCCTCTGTTTATGGAACATATACTGCCGTTTGGAAAGTAGAAAACGGTCCATGTATCGATACCAACCAAGTAACCCTTACCTTTTATGAACCACCTCATGTGCCTAATGCCGGTCCGGATTTAATTTTAGATGAAAATCAAACAGTTGTAATGCAGGCAAGTGCCCCCACGGCAGGTGTAGGTATGTGGATCATTGAACAAGGTGCTGCATCTATTTCAGATATTCATAATCCTCAAACAACCATCAGCAACTTTGCTCAGGGTATAAATATTTTTAAGTGGGAAATCAGCAATGGCATATGTCCAATTGTATTTGACAAGGTTATCATTGAGTTAAATAAACTTTTTGTTCCTGAAGGTTTTTCGCCCAATGGTGATGGGATTAACGATTATTTTGTGATAGATGGAATGGAACCCAATGATAACTATTCATTACAGATTTTCGACAGATGGGGTAATATGGTTTATAGCAGCGATGCATATCAAAACAATTGGCTGGGCAAAGACGTGAACGAAAACCAATTACCGGATGATACTTATTTTTATTTATTGAAAAAACAAGATAAAGTGAAACGGAGTGGTTATATTGTCCTAAAAAGATGAGAAAATATTTTTTACTATATGGACTTGTTTTCATTACGTTGGTTGCTAAAAGTCAGCTTTATCAATCATTAAGCCAACCATATATGGGCGGACAATATATAAATCCTGCTTATGCAGGAAGTCGTGAGGTTTTTTCCGTTACTCTCATGGCTCGCCAACAATGGACAGGATTAGAGGGAGCTCCTAAAACCATGAATTTCGGTTTTCATACACCATTAAAAAAATTGAATTTAGCTGCCGGTTTTGTTGCATTTAACGATAAAATTGGAGTTAGTCGTTTTTCTGGTCTTGCGGTAAATTATGTGTATCGTATTCGAATAAAAGATGGTAAACGAAATCTTGCTTTGGGCTTAAAAACAGGCATTACTTCATTTAAAGCCGATTTATCGCAACTTAAGCTTAACGAAAGTAGCGATCCTGCTTTTAATGGAGTTGTTTTTAGTCTTACAAAATTCGATGCCGGTTTTGGCGTATATTATTATACACCTCATTTTTATGTATCTTATTCCATTCCATTAATTTCAAGTTTCGGATATAATTCGCTCCAGACATTCGATTCCATCAACACAAAGGCCACCACTTCTTATTTTTTCAGTGGTTTTATATTTAAAATTGGTAAGGATGTCCAACTGCATCCTTCTCTATTCTTTAAAGCGATAAAAAACGATGGGCAAATAGACTTAAATTTATCTGTGATTGTTATGAATACGCTTTCAATGGGAATATCCGTCAGGTCAGCAGATGCATTGGTGTTTTCGCTCGAATATCAAATAAACAAACAACTGCGATTAGGCTATGCTCACGATTTTACAACATCGCCCTTGCAAAAAGTAACATCGGGATCCAATGAAATTGTAATAAGATACGAACTTATAAAACAATTTAATGTTTATTCAACACGATTTTTTTAACAGATGAGAAGACTATTGACGATAGCGATGTTTTTGTGTGCTTTATATAGCTCTGCTCAATCCTATTTAGAGGTAAATCCAGAATCTGTTAATACTAACGACTATAGCGAAATTGCTCCTTTTTTATATCAAAAAGGGCTTCTTTACACCAGCAACAAAAAAACATCGGCCATTCAAAGCACAAAAACCTCTGATAATAATTTTTTTTATGATGTTTATTATATTCAAAAAGATAAATACATAAAAACAAAAGTGGACTCCATGCTTCATTACATTAATTCTACTTTTCACGATGGACCGGCCATAGCTTGGGGTGACACTTTTATCGTTTCGCAAAATTTTTATATTAAAGGGGGCAAAAAGCATAAAGCTCCTGTTGGTTTATTTCTTTATGATTTTTCAAAGGGGTTTCCACCAGAAATAAAACCGTTCCCTTTTAATAACAAATCGTATCGTCTAGGACATCCTTGTCTGTCGCCTGACGGAAAAGCACTTTATTTTTCGTCGGATATGCCCGGAGGTTATGGAGGCTTTGACATTTACCGTTCGGAGAAAAAAGATACTACTTGGTCTGCTCCTGAAAATTTAGGAAAAATGATTAATTCCAATAAAGACGAAATCTATCCTTTTTTAATCAACAATAGATTATATTTTTCTTCCAATCGAGACAGTTCTAAAAAATTTGATATTTATTATGCTATATGGGAAGATTCGCAATGGGAAGAAACAACATGCCTCCCCGAGCCGATTAATTCAGAATACAACGACATTTCTTTTATCTGCGATTCTACTTTTGAACATGGTTATTTTTCTTCAGACAGAAAAAAAACAGACGATATTTATTCATTTTATTCCAATCTCCCAATTTTTGAACAATGCGATACAATGATAGAAAAAAACCTTTGCTATCATTTTATTGACGAAACCTCAAAATATCTTGATACGCTTCCGGTTGTGTATATTTGGAATTTTGGCGACAGTACAAGTCAAAAATCATGGGAAGCAGATCATTGTTTTAATGACGTTGGGAATTATCATATTACACTAACCATGATTGATACCGTTACAAATGAAAAAGAAGAAATTGCCACATACGAATTATTGCTCGAACGACCGGTTCAACCCTATATCACCCATGCCGACACGATTATTACAGGGCAAAAAGTAGTGTTTGACGGACAGGATTCATACTTTCCCAATGGCACAATCAAACAATTTGTTTGGATGTTTAGCGACGGTTACAAATATACAGGACAAACGTGTGAACGTGTTTTTAAAAAGCCAGGAAAATATTTTGTTAAACTTGGGTTTATTGCATTCGATGAAAATAACGTAGAAGTTAAAAAATGTTCTATTAAAGAATTTGAGGTAATAAATAATTAGCAATTCTAAATTAAAATTTGACGTCTTTCTATTTCATTTTTGTAAATATTTCCCAAAAAAACGGTTAATAATTTGACTTATTAACAATTTTTTTCAACCTTTGTATTGCCGTTATCGTATAAGCTTTGTGAGTTATAAACATTTTTTATCAACAATTGTTAATATTTTTTTCCGATAAAATGAATAATTCAGATATAATATTTACATTTGAACCAAAACTTAGCCCTAACTGTTGTTAATGATAAAATATTTATTTTACATATTTAACTTCATTGGATTTTTGATTTTATCACTCTTTCAGGATCCTGTTTCTGTATCTATTCAGGCTCCTGAGGAGGCAACTGTCGGCACATCCATTATTGTTCAAGTTACAATCAACAAAGGAAGTGTTAGCAGCTTTGCCCGCTATCAACAAAATCTGCCGGTTGGATATACTGCTGAAGCCGTAAACCTTCCCAATGGCGATTTTACATTCAAAGACCAACGTATTATTGTCGGATGGCTTAGTTTACCCAGAGACAGCCAAATTACGTTCACCTACAAAATAAATATTGACCCTACTGCTGAAGGACCCCTCTTTTTATCGGGTATTTTTAGTTATATTGAAAACAACGAACGCAGAAACATTGAAACTCCAACTGTCTCGGTGATTATCCGACCCGTTGGTTATGTCGCTCAAAACAATCAACAAAGTAGCAATGTTGACACAACTCAACATACCGAAACAGAATTTAAACTAGAAAACGTATTCTGCTACAGACAAATAGAACGAACCGACAACGAAATTGTGGTAAGTTTATTAGTTAATACCGCCAATCTTCCCAGAGATAAATTTGCTAAAATTCAAGAAATAGTTCCTGCCGGTTATACTGCAACAGCATTAGAAACCAACGAAGGCATTTTTTCATTCAAAGACAATAATGTAAAATTTTTATGGATGTCGCTCCCTTCACAAAAACAATTTATTGTCTCGTATAAACTCACTCCCGTTAATGGAATGAGCGAAATCCCCGCTTTATCAGGCTCATTATCATATATCGAAAACGAAGCAACGAAAATCAAATCAATTCAAAATAAAGATTTCTTAAACTCAAGCTTAATGGCTTCGGTTAACGAACAAAAACAGCAAAAGAATCAAAATCAAATAAACATTAGCAACAATAATCAAACAACTCAATTAAACAACCAACAAAACCAAACCAACAACAATCAAAATAACAATAATCAAAATCTTGCAAACAATACCAACAAACAGAATAAAAACAACAAACAAAACAAAAACACTACCACAAACAACAATCAAAATGTTGCAAATAATACAGTTCCAATACCCGAAACCGGTATTAAATTCAGAGTTCAGATAGCTGCCGGACATAAACTTGTAAATGCTCGTTATTATTTCAAAAACTTCAACATTAATGAAACAGTACAAGTTGAACAACACGAAGGCTGGCACAAATATACTATCGGCTCTTTCGGAGCTTACAAAGACGCCCGAGATAAGAGAGTCCAAGTATGGCAAAATACGCCCATCCACGATGCTTTTGTTTCTGCATACAACAATGGAACCCGAATTACGGTTCAAGAAGCACTTATGATTGCAAATCAAAAATGGGTACAGTAAAAAAATTAAAACATAAATTGTATCTTTGCGTATAAAAGTTCAAAAATTTACCAATGCAAAAACTCACCATCGGCTTATTACTTGTGTTTGCGTTAAAAAATGCTTTGGTTTTTGCACAGGAAGAACCTATTGACTCAAACATGTTTAAAGGCCCCAGTGCTTACGAATACATTTTACTTGACACAACACCCGAACCCGAAAAACTTGTCTATAAACCCATAATAGGTGTAGGACGTGGATTTTTTACTTTCCTGGGTGATGTTCGCGATAATTATTCCTCACATCCAACCGTAGGCAGAGGAGCTTGGACTTTTATGGTTACACGTACCATAAATAAATACTTCGACCTGCGATTTAATGTTATTTATGGAAAACTAACCGGTAATACACAATCCAATGGCCGGTTTATCAACTTTCAAACCGATGCGCTTATTGGCGGAGTGCTTGCTCAATACAATTTTAGGCATTTGATTAAAAAACCTTCACGAATTTATCCAAATATTGCCATCGGCATTGAATCGTTTGAATTTAATTCCAAGGGCGATTTATACGATGCTAATGGCAATATGTACCACTACTGGAGTGATGGAACCATAAGAAATATTGACGAAAGCCAAGGAACTGAGCTAAATAGCATTATGCTTCACCGCGATTACAAGTATGAAACAGACCTACGTGAACTCGATTTAGATGGTACCGGCAAATACCCTCAAGTTGCAATCGCTTTCCCTATTGATTTAAGCTTGGAATATAAGTTCTCTCAACGTCTTAAAGCAAAAGTTGGAGCAACCTATCACTTTACATTTAACGATAACATTGACAATATTAGCAACAATGGCGAAGGTGCTCGAAAGGGTAATAAAAAGGGCGATCATTTTATTTTTACCTATGTAAGTGTTTCGTATGATTTATTTAGTCCTCCTAAATTAACACCACTCGAAAGCCATTTTGGCGATGTAGATTTTGCAATGCTCGATAAAGAAGACGAGGATGGAGATGGTGTAATTGACCTTTGGGACGAATGCCCCGAAACACCATTAAACACAAAAGTTGATGCAAAAGGCTGTCCATTAGATAAAGATGGAGATGGCATTCCAGACTACAGAGACGAAGAACCGGAATCGAAGAAAAATGCTATGGTAAATCTTAAAGGTGTTACTTACACCGAAGAAGAGCTTATCGCCGCAACAAATCCACCTAAAGCCGTCCCCATGGATCAATTATGTGATTATTTCCCATCACTTTGTCCTGAAGTTGGTAAATTTAAAAAATTCAAACGCTCATACGACGAAATGCCTGAGAAATTTAAACCTGTCGACCTTAACAGCGATGGATTTATTTCTATTCAAGAAATTAATATTGCTATCGACAAATTTTTCGATATGCAAACAAACTTAACCATTGATGATATTTACGAATTAAATGACTATTTCTTTGATCAATAGTCGTTCATACTCCTTTCAGTATCTCGTGCGTTATCTTTCTTTTTAATGGATTCTCTTTTATCGTACGCCTTTTTCCCTTTTACAATTGCTATTTCGAGTTTTGCATAGCCCTTTTCGTTTATAAAACAAGATAAAGGAACAATCGTCAATCCTTTTTCAGTTACTTTTCTGTTAATCCTGTTTATCTCGCTCTTTGTCAACAAAAGTTTTCTGTCGCGTGTAGGCTCATGATTAGCATATCCGCCATGATCGTAAGGAGCTATATGCAAGCCTTTTAATATTAATTCTCCTTTTATGATTGCCGCATAAGCATCTACAAAGTTAACCTTTCCGGCACGAATCGATTTTATTTCGCTTCCGGTTAAAACAATCCCTGCTGAAAACGTTTCGACTATCTCGTATAAAAAATAAGCCTTTTTATTTTTAGCAATTATCCGTTCTTCCGACATTACATGTTAAATACTAAAAAGACTTCCTAAAAACAAACCGGTTAAAATCATGCCTAATATTAAGCCCAACACCACATATTCCCCAATTATTATCAAAATGCTTACAATATAGAAGCCTACTTTTTTGTCTTCCGGTGTATGAAGCAATGAACCGAATCCATGCCAAAAAATATATAGTGAATAAAGCCCTGCTATACCTAAAATACTAACTACCGGAAATAATCCTGTTACTATGGCTATAAGGTAGGACGGAACAAACGAATAAGCCATTAGCTTAAATGCTTTTTCTTGGCTTACTTCTGTTCCAAAAGAACTGCCTAATGCTTTAATAATAATTGGAGTTACATACAAAACAATGATATATACAACAAACGATGTAACTGCCGTTGCTATGGCGTATCCAAGGGGATTAAAAATCCAACGTCCTGCAAACAGGTAACTACCTAAAAGTGTTGCAACAAAGCCTAAAACTAAATAAGGCAATACAAAATTCATCATAATTGCACCCGGTTTTGTGTCTTCTGATTCTATCACTTTCCATTCTTCTTCGGGTTTTACAATTAAATTTTTTGTTCGATTGATAAATGCATTGATATCCATAGTCATTTTTTTTTCAAAGATATATAATATTTAATTACAACCTATAAAAAACTCTTAAAAGAAATTAAAATCAATGTTTAATCCATTCTTTATAATATCATTATAACTAACAAGATTAAAAATCGATCATTGTTCTCCCATTTTACATTCGCTGAATGAATGCTAATTTATCTTAACTACAATTTTTTCTGCGATTTTCAATGCCGTGGTCAACGAAGACAAGTCGGTATTAAGTTCTCCGTTTTCACCCGTTGGATTTCCATGTCCTATTGGATGTAAGAAATACTCTATATTCTCTTTATCAAAATCAATAATAGCCATATACACTACACTCGGTTGACCTGATGTTCTGTAAGCATTATTATTAGCATATTTTTGATTGTGCCAAACATCATTAAAATCAAATGGTTGATTTATTTCGAACCATAAAATAGCTTTTCCGTTTCTCGTTTCGTCGAGTTGTGTTTCCAGGACAAAATCATTTTGCGGTGTTGCACCGGTGTAAGCATCTGCTATCGGAGTTTTAGGGGTTGGAATATACAACCCATCCTCTTCTTTAATATTTCTCGAAAAAGCCCAATAAGGCAAGGCAGCAGGACGGCGATGTTCGCCCGGAAACCATTTTCCTTGTTCACTTTTACCATGTTCGTATATGCCTTTTGCAATGGATTGCGAAACATACAAAGTTTGAATATATTTTCCATCGGTAGTCGTTAACCATATTGCTAGTAAAGGGTGATTAAATTGTTTACCTTTAGTAAAGCTTATCTGTATCTTTTGTCTTTTGCCTTGATTGTTTGTTGACAAAAGAATCCTATCGTTTTTATTTTGAGCAAAAATTGAAAGTTTTGCTATTATCAAAAAAACAAATGTTACTGTTTTCATCATTTTTTTCGGTATTAAAAATTAAAAATTAATCCAATGGTTGGCAAAATGGTTCCTGAGCCTTCTGTTGGAATTTCACGTAACAAGTAATAACCTGGTCGATTGGGGTCGATCATTTTTTGGCCTTGTTTGTCTAAATTTGTAATACGAGGCAGATCATCCGATTTAAAATTATATAAATTTTGAACATCCAGATAAATTCTAAGGTCATATTTCTTCATTAAAAAGCGTTTTTCGACTCGTATATCTAACTGATGAAACGGCCTAAAACGTTTAGAGTTTATTTGATTGTAATCGATATAGGGTCTGTTTTGAATGTCCCAAGCCGAAATTTGTGCCGAACGTTCCAAATCATACGGAGTATAGGGTAGTCCTCCGGCAAAACGCCATTTCATAGCAAGGCTCCAATGGTTTTTAAATTTCTTACTAGCAGTTAAATTAAATATATGACGATTATCCCAACTTGTACTTTGGTACATGCCCGATTTATCTTTGAATTGACTTACAGCAAACGTATAAGAGACCGAAATATTAACGGTTTGATGAATGGTTGTTTGTAATAAAAATTCGGTACCCAAAGCTCTTCCTTCTGAGGTTGAGTTGGCCGGCTCATTTCCTACCGAACCATAATCAATCGGCTTGAACGCTAATGAAATAGAGTCGTTCAGCAAAAAAGGATAGTAGTTATAATTTTTATAAAAACCTTCCAGCGACAATTTAGAGTTTTTGTTCGGCAAGAAAGATATTCCTGCAATATAATGAATGGATTGTATATAGCGTATTCCATTTAATTTATTTATATATACATCATTGTTATTTTTAAAACCTAAAAGGGTATAGGATGGAAGTTGGTAATAGATGCCCCAATTTGCATTAACACTCCATTTTTCGGTTAAATCGTACGAAGCAGAAAAACGAGGCGATAATTGCTTTATGGGATTTTCTGTCTGAGAGCTATAAGGACTTGCATCGGTTCTTAATCCAAACGATAAGCTTAGTCTTTCGTTGAAGAAATTTTTTGATACTTGACCAAAAATACCATATTTTATTAAATTTAACTTCGTAGTAAATTGAATGGTATCAATATTGTTATTTATAAAGGTTTTAATAAATGAATTATTATCATACGAAGCAAGTTCTGTTTGAATTCCATAATTTATTTTAAATCCGTTTGATTTTGTAGTTTTTTCCAATCGAAATTTATTTTCCTGTTCACGGCTGGTATAATCTATTAGTTTATTCGATTCGCTTTCGATGTTGTTAAAATATTTATATTGCCTATTGTTTAACATATTTCTGCTTAAAACCAATGTAGTAAAACCATTTTCTTCGTAATGTTTATAAACGGCTCCTATAGCATAATTCCATTGCTCGTAAACAGGCAAATAATTGAGAATATATTGCTGCGATTCGGTTGGGTTTTTAATCTTTGTATCTAAATTCATAACATCCAGAGCACCAATGCTTAATAAAGTTATTTCATTTTTTGTGTTGATGCGATACTTGACTTTAGTTTGATAATCGTTGAATGTTGGTAAAAAAGGTAAACCCAGCGCTTTAAATAAAAACTGAAGGTATGATCGACGAACGGAGAACAAATACGTCGTTTTATCGCTTAAAGGGCCATCGGAGGTTAACGAGAATTCTGAAGCACCAATGCTCGTCCTAAATCTTGGTTTTTCAGTATTTCCATCAATGGTCTTAAAATCGAATACGGCACTTAATGCATTGTAGCGATTTGAAGGGAAAGCTCCTGAATAAAAATTAACATCGCGTAGCAAATCAGCATTAATAATACCATTGGTTCCTCCCGATGCTCCTTGCGTAGCAAAATGATTAATGTAGGGTATTTCTATATCATCAATATAAAATTTGCTCTCGTTCGAAGCACCACCGCGAACAATGATATCATTGCGATTTGCTACCGGAAATGCCGACACTCCCGGGTAGTTTTGAATGATACGTGCAATATCGCGATTGGCACCGGCACTATTTTCTATTTCGGAAATACTTATACTACGTAACGAGACAGGACTCTCCTCTTTTTTTACAAACCTTTCAGCAGTTACAACTACTTGCTCTAAGTTGTAGCTCTGCTCTTCCAAAAAATATTCAACATTTGTCGTTTTATTATTTATTACTTGTACCTCCTGACTAATTAACGTTTTATAACCAACCGAACTTATTTGGAGCTGATAAAATCCAGGGTCAATACCTGTTATATAAAACTTTCCATTAAAATCTGAAGATGCACCTATGCTGGTTCCATTGATTATTACATTGGCAAAGGGTATTGGCTCGTTGTTTTTTTGAGCAATCCTGCCTTCTATTCTGCCTTTCTGTGCATATATCCACAATGGCATGAAGAATATCAATAATATATAGTATCGATTCATTGTTTTTTTTGCAAAAACAATCATTTATTTAGAATAATTCTAAATACAAATATTTAAATAATGTTAAGAAAATTATGATGGTATCAATTATACATTAAATCGTATATGAAGAATATCGCCGTCTTCTACAATATAGTTTTTGCCTTCAATGTAAAATTTCCCCTTTTCTTTGCACGCAGCCTCGCTTCCAAGTGTAATAAAATCATGGTATTTCATTACTTCGGCACGAATAAAACCACGCTCCAAATCGCTATGAATAACACCCGATGCTTGCGGAGCCGTCATCCCTTCTTTAATTGTCCAGGCTTTAATTTCTTTAGGTCCAACGGTAAAAAAGGTTTTTAATTTAAGCATGGAATATGCCATTTGAACCAGTCTGTTAACACCGGGTTCGGCTAATCCGGCATCAGCTAAAAATAATTCTTGATCTTCTTTGTTTTCTAATTCGGCTATTTCGGCCTCTAATTGTGCCCCCACTACCAAACAATACGAATTATTTTCTTTTAGATAATCTTCTAACGCCTTAGAATAGCTATTGCCGCTTAAAATCGATTTACTATCAACGTTTGCTACATAAAGTACCGGTTTTGCAGATAATAAAAACAAATCGGCTATGGCTTCTTTTGCTATATCGGATAATTGAATATTTCTGACAGGTATAAAATTTTCGAGTGAAGTTTTTATTTCGATTAAAGCGTCTATTTGCAATTTCGCTTCTTTGTTTCCACCTTTAACAACTTTTTCAAGACGCTGGATTTTTTTTTCTACCGATTCTGCATCACGCGTTTGTAATTCTATTTCAATATTTTCCACATCGCGAATAGGATTAACGCTTCCATCGGGATGCGGTACCATGGGGTTATCGAAACAACGAACTACATGAATAAATGCATCGCTGTTACGTATTTCATTTAAAAATTTGCGAGCACTTTCGCTGCCGGAGCTTCCTCTGGCTAAGCCGGGAATATCGACAAGATTGACCGTTGCATGTACAATTTTTTCTGTTTTTTGATATTTTTCTAATTCATATAGACGAGCATCGGGTACTTGAATCACTCCTAAGTTTGCCTTATCTGAATATTGAGCCGTTTCTGCTTTTGTCCCAGATATGCTATTAAACAAAGTGGTTTTCCCACTTCCTTGAATACCTATTATTCCACACTGTAAAGCCATGATTTTTTTGTGCAAAAATAATGAATATTGTTTAAAATCAACCTTCTAATAATCTACGAATCCTATAACTTTTATTAATGAGACATTTTGAATAATCAATGAATACTTATTTTTTGTGTTTAAACAACAACGTATTGAAGATAAGGTAATCTCTACATCATTGTTATACAATTGACAGCTTATTATGTTTGAAGAAAAAAGTTGATTTTGCGTATTATCATAAATTTTGATTGTACTTTATATTTTTTTAATTTCTTCTTTGCCAAAAAGGTTTGGGGTTTCAATAAAATTAATTTTAGTTTCCATGATATTATCTTATTCTTGATTTTTCTTCTTCTATAGCTGATTTCGTTTGCACATTAATGTCCTTATTTATTTTAAACAATAAACTTGCTCCTATATATAAATAATTTCGTTTATACTCATGTTGCATGTCGATATTTTTATACTGTAGCGTATAATACTCTATTTGATTAAAGTTTGTAAAGAATGATAAACGAAGTCTCTTATTAAAGAAAAATTTATAAAAATTCGCTTCAATTGTATATGTTGGTTTATTTAAAAATAAGTCTTGCTGATATTTAGAGTTATAATTAAAATTCAACGAAAATATGGTATTATCATTTAAACTGTAGGAATTATAAAAGTTGAACATAAATTGTACAAGTTTCGCATTCATTATTTTTTGTTGATATTCGTATTGAAAAATCGGTTTAAGAATGCCAAAATTTAGATATGAATAGAGTTTATCATTTTGTATTGTATAATTAATACTGGAAAGAATTTCCTTTTTTTTGCAATTGTCATAATATGCCATTAACAAACTATCTTTTGTGTTAAAAAACATTGTAGCATAATTTGTATATGAAGTATAACCAACTTCAAAAACAATATTTCCAATATTTAAAATTGACGAAATGGATCTGCCAACTGTGGGCTTTAAAAAAGGATTTCCTAATCGATATAAATAGGGGTTTATATAAAAATTATTATTGTTCATTAAATCATAAGCTTGTCTATTGATGTTAGTTGAATATGAAACTTGCCATTGAACGTTTTCAGAAAAGGGAATCGTTGCAGATATAGATGGATAAAAATAATGATCATCAAAACTCTGCTTGGTTGTGTCAATAGAATTAGATGCTGTTTTTCGCTCATAGTTTTCGTATCGCACACCCATTGAAAATGAAATGTTATTAATGGTAAAATTATCTAGCATAATATAATAAGCTTGATTAACCTCATTCATTTTGTTTTGATTGTTAAATAATAGACTACTAATAGAATCAGGTGTTGTAAAAGAATTCACATAATTGTTTTTAACAAATACATGTTGAGTACCCAAATTTACATTTGCTCCAATTTTTTTTATTGAATAAATAAAATCTGCTTTTAAAGAGCTTATAACATAATCAGAGGTATTATTCCCCGAAGAGGCATTGTTATTAAATAAAATATTGTTTTTTAATATATTATTTTGTAAAAAATGGTCTGCAGCAATCAAAACATTTATTAGTGAATCGTACGCATAATCATAATTTAATGTAATTCCAACATTTTTTGGTTTTGTAAATTCGGATATGTGGCTTGAGCCAGAAATATTATTCATTTTACTTTCTATGCTTGTAATAGAACTATCGTTGCTTTGGCTTCCTGTTGCTTGTATGGTGATGTTGTGATGCTTATTTAAATTGTAATCAAACGAATAAAACAGTGAATGATTGTTGTTGTAATCAATTGAATTTAAAGAAAAATCATTTCTAAAAACGGAATCATTTGGTAAATAAAGTTTTATATTGCTGTTTTCATACCAGGGCGAACGACTAAAACCATTGCTATATTTAATAAATTGGCTTATTTTTTTATAAGAAAGGAAAGCACTTGCATAATTTTTATTACTAAAAATATTTTCGTGTTTTTCTACTCTACTATAAATTCTTACTCCAAAATTATCGTGTTTTTTAATCGTATTTATATTGATAATTTTTTGTACAGAAGCGTCGTATTTTGCTGATGAGTTCATAAGTTCAATGTTTTTTATATCCTCGGGCTTTAGTACGCTAAATAAATAATCTTGATTAATTTGTTTTCCATTAAGTAAAATAATTGGCACGCCTTTACCAAAAAATTCTATGCCATTATCATTTACAATTGCTCCGGGCAAATATTTTAAAACATCTTTTAACGATTCCGTTTCTTTCAATGTTGTATTCTGAATATTTAATATTAATTTTTGGTCTTTTATTTCAGTTGTTTTAATGGTTTCGTTGATCGTAATTTCGTTTAGAATTATATTTTTTTCTTCCATTAAAATCGTTTGATCTATAAACTCTTTATTTGCAATTATGCTTATGCAAGTATCTTTATATCCTAAGCAATAAAAACATAAAACTATTGAAGTGCCTCTCGGCACAACAAGTTCATACTCTCCTTTGTCATTTGTTGTTGTTCCGGCAATAACTTTTTCATTATTTTTAGCAATAATATTTACTAAATTTAACGATTCTTTCGTTTTAACGTTTATAACTTTTCCTTTAAACGTAGATATTTGCGAGATAAGTTGTACGTTAATTGTTAAAAATAAGACAGATAATAATAATCGCATTTTTTAAGTTTACATTTTAATTTGATGGTACAAACTTAAATATTTTTTCATATTGTTTTTTGCTAAATGGCAAAAATGCTGTTCTTCATTTTTTTTAAAATTTTCTATACGCATCCATTGACAACCGCCATCACATACAAAAAACAAAGGACATTTCAAGCATTTCTTATCTTTCATAAAAAAGAGCAGTGAAAATTTTCGCTGCTCATTCCTAAAAAAACATTAAACTTCGTAAACGAAATCAAGCGGTTAAAAAGTTACAATCACTAGTTGAACTTTGTACATACACACATGGATGTTGGTAATAATTATTGCATTTTATTAATGTAATTACTCGTACCTCAAAGCATCTATTGGGTCGAGTTTTGCTGCCTTATTTGCCGGAATATATCCGGAAGCAATACTAACCAGAAAGCACAAAACAACACCTCCGATTACCCATAGCCACGGTATTACAAAGGGACCGTCAATAAGCAATGCAATTAAATTCCCTATTATTATTCCTAAAATAATACCTAAAATCCCGCCCAGTTGACCAATATATATGGCTTCGAATAAGAATTGCTGACGAATGATAGAGGGCGTTGCCCCCATTGCTTTACGTGTACCGATTTCGCGTGTTCGTTCAGTTACCGAAACCAACATAATATTCATTAAACCGATGGAGGCTCCGATTAATGTAATGATACCAATCAGAGTAGCTGCTATGGTAACATATTTTATATTGTCCATTAACATATTAACAAGACTGTCGCTTTTAGATATCTCAAAATTATTCTCCTCACTGGCTCTTAATTTTCTAATTATCCTAAACATTCCTTCGGCTTCGGAAATAGCTTGATCTAAGTATTCGGGGTTCTGTGGCATAATGTTTATTGTAAAAGTAAGACTCGAGCTACTTTGTTGAGAACGTGCATTTTGAATTGGCACGAAACAAATTTTATCGCCACCACCGCCAAAGTTACTTCCCTTTGATTTTAAAATTCCGATTACTGTATAACGACCATTTCCAATCAGAATCTTCTTGCCTATGGGATTCTCGTTGGCAGGAAACATGGTTGTCTGTATTTCTTTGCCAATTATTACTACAAAGGAACCTTGCATTACCTCCTGAAAAGAGAAATTTCGGCCTTGTTCAATTTCATAACCGGAAACAGCAAAATAATTCTCGTCAACACCTATAATGGAAATATTTGGGTTGCTTTTTTTCGATTTATACTTAATAACTGCTTGCTGTGAGCCTCGCATGGAAATGGCTATTGTAGAAGGAAATTTGTAGCGTTCTTTAAAATCGCACGCTTCTCTGTATGAAATATCTTTATATTCTATTCTTTCTCTATCTCCACCTCCTTGACGCATTGACCAACTTGTAATTCGGAAAGTATTGCTTCCTAAGCTCGAAAAATTCGAATTCAGCGAGCTTCGGATTGCTTCGATTGAAGTCAAAATACCTACTAATGCCATAATACCAATGGCTATAATAAGTATGGTTAAAATAGCTCTTAGCTTATTGACTTTTAAGCTTTGCGAAGCAATTTTAATGTTTTCGGCAAATTGGGTTCCTATTTTATTTATTCGAAACATCGATAAATTTATTTTGCTAAAGTACAAAATATTAACAACTATTTAAGCAACCTTTCATTTATTTACTACGTCTTAATAATGGTTGTCCCCAATAACCATTCACTAAATCAAATCGAAAAACGAAGGGGCTGATTTTCAGCCCCTTTAGTTTTCATTAATTTGTTTTACCGGGATAAACTTTTAATGCTTCTGCCAACACTTCCATGGCATTCTGTATATCTTCTTTTTTTAGTACGTATGCTAAACGGCATTCGTTTTTGCCTAACGATGGATTGGAGTAAAAACCGCTGGCCGGAGCCATCATAACCGTTTGTTTTTTGTATTCAAAACTTGTTAGCAACCATTCGCAAAATTTATCCGAATCATCAATCGGGAAAGAAGCAACAGCATAGAAAGCTCCTTTTGGCATTGGGCAATACACGCCCGGAATTTGATTTAGCATTCCTACCATTAAATTACGGCGTTCTATGTATTCTTGATATACTTCGTCAAAGTACCATTTGGGAGTATCGATGGCTGCTTCGGCTGCTATTTGTCCGTATGACGGGGGGCATAGGCGTGCTTGGGCAAACTTCATGGCAGTTTGCATCACTTTTTTGTTTCGGCTAATAAGAGCACCTACACGTACACCGCACATGCTGTAACGCTTGGAAACACTATCAAGCAAAATCACATTTTCTTCTAATCCTTTGAGATTCATTGCCGAAAAATGTTTTATCCCATCGTAGCAAAATTCTCTGTAAACCTCATCAGCAAATAGATACAAATCATATTTTTTAATCAACTCGGCCAACTGCTCCATTTCTTCTTTTGAGTATAAATAACCGGTTGGATTATTCGGATTACAAATTACAACACCTTTTGTTTTGGGAGTGATAATTTTTTCAAATTCTTCAATGGGCGGAAGGGCAAAATTATTTTTAATAGACGAAACTATGGGTTTTACAACAACTCCCGATTGAATTGCAAATCCATTATAATTGGCGTAATACGGTTCGGGGACAATAATTTCGTCGCCGGGATTGAGGCAAGTCATAAATGCGAACAATACAGCTTCGCTTCCGCCATTTGTTATGATAATATCATCACACGTAATTTCAATTCCAACACTATGGTAGTAGGTTGCTAATTTTTTGCGATAGGACAAATTACCGGCTGAGTGACTATACTCTATCACCTGCAAATTGTTTTCTTTTACGGCTTTTAACGCAACTTCGGGCGTTTTAATATCGGGCTGGCCGATGTTTAAATGATATACTTTTATTCCGCGTTGTTTTGCTTGTTCTGCAAAAGGCACCAGCTTACGAATAGGCGAAGCGGGCATCATTTTTCCTTTTTCTGAAATACTTGGCATATTTTTTTGTTTAAGGTTTTGTTTCTTCTTTTTTCTTTACTTTCCCTTGAATGGTTAATATTACCGGCGAGTTTTGTGCATTGGAAATTACGGTTATGGTTTTGGCAAATGCTCCGGCTAAGGTTGTATTGTATCGAACTTTTATAGTTCCTTTTCCATTTTTTTTAATGGGCTCCTTGCTCCAATCGGCAACAGTACAACCACATGAAGGTTCGCATTTATTTATAATTAACGGCGTTTTTCCGGTATTAATAAATTCGAAATAGTACGTCGCATCACTTCCGTATTCTAATGTACCAAAATTATAAAAGGTTTTTTCAAATAAAATGTATGGTAAGTGTTTCTTATTCGGAACAGAATCTTGTTGGGCATATAAAGCCAAGTTGAAACTTAAAAACAGTATAACTGAAAGAAATTTCACATTCAATTTTTTACGATGCTAAGTTATAGCTTTTTTAAAAGACCTACAAATGTTAAAAAAACAGAGAATTAATGATGTTATCCCGATGTCTATCGGGACAAATCTACCTACATTCAGTAAACATGTTATTCTTTAATCAACTTCCCGTTTTTTAATATTCTTCCGTTTGCATCGGTTATTGTATAAAAATAGATGCCTTGTGGCGACGATTTTAGAATTATCTTCCAATTGTTGTGTCGGGCTTGTTGATTGTAAATACACTGACCAAAACTGTTGTAAACATTTACGGTTAATACATCACGATAATTGTTTTGGTGAACAAAATATTCTCCATGTGAAGGATTTGGGAAAATAGAAATGTTCGTATTGTCCATGCTTAATGGAGCTACGCCATAAGGAGTGTTCATACAATCGAATTGTTGGTTATCGAAAAAAGTTTTTACATCCAGCACTCGCTGGCGGACCAATTGTGCAGACGAAAAAGCGGTTCCATTATAATCGCGTGCAAAAGGGAATGCTATTTCCATACATAATTCAGAATGAGCAGGCAAATTAAAAGGTCCTGTTGAACCAACTCCTCGTCTATCGGAGGGGACATTATTTTCACTCATTTCACTCCAGCCCCCATAATAAGTTCCACTAAACAGATAATTTGCCGGAACAGTCCCACCATAGCCTGTTCCACCATAAGTTAAGTGTGTACCATCTTTCCACCGAGCAGTTAACAGATTATAATATTCATTTGCATACATAGGGTCGCTCATGTTACCAGAAGAATTAAGAGAATACATAAAAGAAAACATTGGATAATTTAAGAATGCAATAGCTTGTGCAGGAGGGTGTTCACCATAGGTTTTCCCACTTCCATTGCCATCCATTTCGTCGCCATTAAAACCAACAAAAAAATTATTAACACTATCGCAGCCAATAAAATCATCACTATGATCTCCTAAGTCAACATCACACCAAAATCCTATAAAAACATCATGATAATTGGTGTCGGAACGATTCACAATTTTATTAGTTGCAAAGATTGTATTAAACAAAGCAGAATCGGATGGCATATTATAAGCATACAGCATAACATGTTGTTCGATTCCTAATTTTCGACCGTTTGTTTCGGTGTGATTCAAATCATCGTTTAAAATATAATAAATGGCCTGGTCGCCACGAATATAAGGGTACTCACCCTGTGTCGGCTCGTAAATTCCATTTCCATTTAAATCAGCAAAAGGTGCAAGCATTTGCGATTCACCATTGCTTACATCTCCGTTACCCGGCCATGTTGCTATTGCTTCGGGTATTACGTATCCAGGTGAATTGTAATGGCTTATGTGATAGTCAATATCGGATTTGTTAATTTTCCATATGTTATGATATTTTGAATAGTAATTTGCTGACGAATAATCGTAAGCAATTGGTCCGTTTTGAAAATCGCTACCTATTTGAGAATATCGTGTAGCAGCAACATGAAGACTGTCAATTGGGTCTTTTCCACCTATCCAATATGCTCCTGCAAAAACAGAATAATGTCCGGAACCTTTTGGAACTTCAAATCCGGGATTTCCTAATAAATCCCCAAATAATTCCCCGTTAGCATTTATTGTAGCCGAAATGTTATTTATATCAAGCGTTGTTTGAAATAGTCCCTCGTCGCTAATGGTTATATCATCTATTTGAATATCATCATAAGTTAGATCGGTTTTTAAAATAGCTATATAAGGTTTCGCGTTGATTTGATCGCTTTGAGCAATTAAGGTAAAATTAAATTTTTTCCAATCAATGTTGGGTATGTCCCAACTTCCAACAACCATTGAAAACAAACCAAAATAAATCTTTAACAACCCCTTCCCTTTATACCATAAGTTTAAAGAATATTTGTGTCCTTTTTGAAAATTAATGGTAGTTGAAGCATAAAGTGTATCTACAGTCGTAGTAGTTGTGCGGTGGCATTTTAACCTACATGAAGTTGCACCTGAGTGTGGGTTCGATGTATAAGGAACGATACTATCGGCAGGCAAGGTTGCTCCTGCTCCACTCCAACCAATAGGATAGCCATTGGGTTGCCAATTTTCAAAATCGCTGTTGTAAACAACCTGCTGTGCAGCAAGCTGAAACATGTATAAAAACAAGCCAATAAAAAAAGGAATAGTTTTCATATTTTATAATTTTATCAACATTCAAATATAATATATTTTTAATAAAATATCAAGTTTTTTATTTTTTCATTCGATTTGTCTTTTATATCAGATTTAACCCAATTAATTCAAGTAGTTCAAATATTTATATCCTTCTATTGAATAAATTGGTTTTAACCTCGTCTTTATTATTGCAAGGTTTACAAAGCTACCATTTATTTCTTTGATAAAAATATCTATTTTTGATACGAATTTTAACTCTTTATGATAAACGATTACCATCAAATAATAGAATCGAAGAAGTACACCTTTATTGACACTTCGTTCGAAATGCTTATGCAAAAGCGTATTTATAAGGTTTTGCTCATTTGCAACTATTACGATGCTTTTATGCTCGAAGAAGATGGACGCATAGACGAACGCTTATTTAACGAATACACACAACACAGCTTGCGTTACCCTCCGCTCATTATACAAGCTCACTCTATTGAAGAAGCTGAACAAATAATCGAAGAGGGCACCATAGACCTCATTATCACCATGCTCAACATCGGTTCGGTTGATGCATTTAAGCTCGCCCGAAACATCAAAGCCAAGTATCCCTTTAAGCCCATTGTTATTTTAACCCCTTTTTCGCGCGAGGTAACCATGCGACTACAACGCGAAGACATGAGTGCCATTGATTATGTTTTTTGCTGGTTGGGCAATGCCGATTTGCTGCTGGCCATCATCAAACTAATTGAAGACAGAATGAATTTAAAGCACGATGTCGAAGAGTTAGGTGTTCAAGCAATTTTGTTAGTGGAAGATTCGATTCGTTATTATTCCTCTTATCTGCCTTATATTTATAAAATTCTATTTCAACAATCAAAACGCTCTGTTCTTGAGGGGCTGAACGAACACCAACGTATGATGCTCATGCGCGGTCGCCCAAAAATGATTTTAGCCACCAATTATAACGAAGCAGAACAACTTTTTTTAAAAAATAAAGAAAACCTTATTGGAGTTATCAGCGATATTAGTTTTAATAAAGATGGAGTAAAAGACCCCGAAGCAGGCATTAAGTTCTTTTATAAAGTTCGTTCCGAGGACAAACACATGCCCTTTTTACTACAATCAAGCGATGCTCAATACGAGTCGGTTGCTCAAAAACTTGGAATTGCATTTATTAACAAATATTCTAAAACCCTCTCCATTGAGCTTAGAAATTATATAATCAGACATTTGGCTTTTGGCGATTTTGTTTTTAGAAACCCCGCTACAGGCGAAGAATTATGCAGGGCTACCGATTTAAAATCGTTGCAGGAAAAAATCTTAAAAGTTCCCGACGAAACCATTGAATACCACGTAAAACAAAATCATTTTTCGAAATGGCTCAATGCCCGTGCATTATTTCCCATTGCTAAAATGCTAAAATATGTTTCGTTTGAAGATTTTAGAAACATTGACGAAGTCAGAACGTTTCTTTACGATATTATTGACACATATCGTCAATATAGAGGAAGAGGTGTTATAGCAAAATTCGAAGGAAAAAACTTCGACGAATATTTAAATTTTAGTCGCATTGGCGATGGTTCATTGGGCGGAAAAGCCAGAGGACTTGCATTTGTCGATTTACTTATTAAAAAATATGAACTATTTGACAAATGGCCCAATGTAGTCGTTAGTATTCCTAAAACGGTCGTCATTAGCACCGATATTTTCGATGAGTTTATGGAAACACACGATTTGTATAAAATTGCCTTGCGTAATGATTTAAGCGACGAAGATATTTTAAAAGCTTTTGTTGAGGCACGCTTGCCAAGTACTGTTTTGCAGGACCTCTATGCTTTTGTTTCCATGGTAAAGGGACCTATTGCCGTTCGTTCATCAAGCAAACTCGAAGATTCACATTATCAGCCCTTTGCCGGGGTTTACAACACTTACATGATTCCAAAAATTGAAAACGATGCCAAATCAACGCTTCGCTTGTTGACGGAGGCCATAAAAAGTGTTTACGCTTCCGTATTTTTCAAGGCAAGTAAAGCATATATGACGGCTACCTCAAATGTTATTGACGAAGAAAAAATGAGTGTTATTTTGCAAGAGGTAGCAGGCAAAACATACGAAGGCAAATATTATTATCCCACTATTTCGGGCGTTGGCAGATCCATAAATTTTTATCCGATTTATCCCGAAACACCCGAAGATTCAGTAGTAACCATTGCTTATGGGTTAGGAAAATACATTGTGGATGGTGCTCAGGCATTACGATTTTGTCCAAAATATCCCAAAAAAACGCTGCAATTATCTACTCCTGAAATTACATTACGAGACACTCAGAAATATATTTATGCTCTTGACTTAAATCCCGAACGTTTTATTCCTTCAACAGACGATGGAGTAAATTTAGCAAAACTTACCATTCGCGAAGTTGAAAAACACAGTGGCTTTAAACACGTAGCATCTACCTTCGATTATCAAAACAATATTGTAAGAGACGGATTACAAGAAGATGGCAAAAAATTAATAACGTTTTCAAATATTTTACTTTACAACACCTTTCCACTGGCAGAAATAATTCAACATTTAATGCAGATTTCGCAAAAAGAAATGGGTAATCCGGTAGAAATTGAATTTGCAGTGAATTTAGACGTAGAAAAGAATGAACCTGCACATTTTTATTTTCTTCAAGTACGACCTATTGTGGAAAACAAGGAAATTGTTCACGTTGATATTGAAAAGATAAACAAAGAAGAAACCATCATTATAAGTCATTCGGCATTGGGTAATGGCCTTATTGATAATCTATATGACGTGGTATTTGTTAAACCTAAATCATTCAATCCGGCTAAAAATATGGAAATAGCGAGAGAGCTCGAAAAAATCAACGAACAGTTTATTCGCGAAAACAAGAATTATATTTTAATAGGTCCCGGGCGTTGGGGCTCAAGCGACCCTTGGCTCGGTATTCCTGTAAAATGGGCTCAAATATCGGCAGCAAGGTTAATCATCGAGTCGGGTCTCGAAAATTATCGAATTGACCCAAGCCAAGGAACACACTTTTTCCAAAACCTAACATCATTCAGAGTGGGCTATCTTACTATCAATCCATATATTAACGATGGATATTATGATGTCGATTTTTTAATGCAAGAAGAAAGTAAATTCGAAGACGAATACATTAAGCATGTATGTTTTCAAAAACCCTGTATTACAATGATAGACGGAAAAACAAATACCGGTATTGTTTTTAAACCTAAAACTTAGATTTATTATCCGTGTTGACTTAATTTTATAAGCTTCGACTTATCCAATATTTCTATTTCGTTTCTATTCAAAGCAACTATTTTATTCGACTTTAAATCGCTTAACAATCGAACCGTATTTTCGGTACTAATGCCGGTTAATTCGGCCAAATCTTTACGCGAAATGAAGCTTTCAATTGTAGGAGACTCAAAAATAACTTCACTTAAATACAATAATGTGTCCGAAAGACATCCCAAGGCTTGCTTGTTAGCAATGCTATTTAATCGCTGTAAAATGAAATTATAATTTTCGGAATACGCAAACAATACTTTTTGAGCAAATAAATTGTTGTGTAAAATTAAATTTTTAAACAGTTTCTTTTCTATTACATAGGCTTTTGAATTCGTTAAAGCAGAAGCCGTAAAACTATAATTAGATGCATCGAATATAGCCGATAAACCAATAATTTCAAACGGCTTAATAATTTTGAAAATAAAATGATGATCAACAAAGTGTTCAAGGTATAGTTTTATATATCCTTCGGTAATAAGAAGTAAATAGTTAGCAAATGTAGATTGTTTACATAGTGTTTCTCCTTTTTTAAAATAGATACTTTTTTGTAACAATTGTTCAATTTCCTTTGGCTCGAGCGAAAAGTTTTTTAACCACTGAATTACACCCTCTTCGCTTTCAGTGTTGTAAGAATTGATTAATTTTTTCGATTTGTCAAACTGATTTCGTAATTTTCGGTAATTAATATACGAGGCTATTTTCGAGGTTAATGTATTTAAAAGTGACTGTTCTTCGACAAGAAAAATAGGATGACGCTCATCTTTTACGGGTTTTATATAAAAAACATCCACTTCTATAAAATCGCCCTCAAAAAATGTTTTAGCCGATAACTTAAGTTCAGTCTTTTGAAATGATGAATTACAGAAAACCTCATCATTAATAATAATCTGGCATCGTGCTATCTCGTTGTATTGCATACTGTTTTCTATGTGCAAAGCAATTTTATTCATTAATTGTTTCAACGGTAAATTCAGATCCGTTAACAGTTCTTCCACCTCATACAAACAATGTAATTCTTTTTGACGTTCAATTAAATTTTTTGACAATGACTCGAACTCTGTATTTTGCATAGCCGTACAAATAAAGTTTTGCACAAAGGTATTGATTTTTTAACTCAATAATATTGAAAAATATCATGATGTTTTAAAACAACATTCGTTTGAATAAATGGCTATATCAATCTTTCTATTGTGTTGTTTTTCTGCATATTACATAATTTTATGTTTTTTGACATCATTTTTTTATGATAGTATTCATTTTTTTAAGTGAATAATAGCAATAGTTTTGCACCACTAAACAATAAATTTTTAGTACAATGAATGTAGAAAAAATAATGAGTAACCTCGAAAAGAAACATCCTGGAGAGGTTGAGTATTTACAAGCAGTTCGTGAAGTTTTGGAATCAATTGAAGAAGTTTATAACCAAAACCCACAATTTGAACAAGCACAAATTATTGAACGTTTGGTTGAGCCAGACAGAATTTTAACCTTTAAAGTGCCCTGGACAGACGATAAAGGTAATGTTCATGTAAACTTAGGTTATCGCGTTCAATTTAACAATGCTATTGGTCCTTACAAAGGTGGTTTACGTTTCCACCCATCTGTAAACCTCAGTATTTTAAAATTCTTAGGATTTGAACAAATTTTCAAAAACTCCTTAACTACTCTTCCTATGGGTGGTGCAAAAGGTGGTAGCGATTTCGATCCTAAAGGAAAATCAAACGCTGAAGTTATGCGTTTCTGCCAAAGCTTTATGCTTGAACTTTGGAAAGTTATTGGTCCTGAAACCGATGTTCCAGCCGGCGATATAGGCGTGGGTGGTCGTGAAATTGGTTTCTTTTATGGAATGTATCGCAAATTAGCTCGCGAAAATTCGGGTGTTTTAACAGGTAAAGGCTTAAATTGGGGTGGTTCATTAATTCGTCCCGAAGCTACCGGTTATGGCGTTGTTTATTTTGCTCAAGAACAATTGAAAACCAAAGGAACAGATTTCAAAGGTAAAACCGTAGCTATTTCAGGTTTCGGTAATGTTGCTTGGGGTGCTGCTTTAAAAGCTACTGAATTAGGTGCAAAAGTTGTTACTATTTCAGGTCCCGATGGATACATCTACGATAAAGATGGTATCAGCGGCGAAAAAATCAACTATATGCGCGAACTTCGCGCTTCGAACAACGACATCGTTAAACCTTACGCATTTGAGTTCAAAGGAGCAGAATTCCATGAAGGAAAACGCCCATGGGAAGTTAAATGCGATGTTGCTCTTCCTTGTGCAACCCAAAACGAACTTAATGCTGAAGATGCAAACAACCTTGTTAAAAATGGTTGCATTTGTGTTACCGAAGGTGCTAACATGCCTTGTACACCCGAAGCTATCGAAATTTTCCACAAAAATAAAATTTTATTCTCACCCGGAAAAGCATCGAATGCCGGTGGTGTTGCAACAAGCGGCTTAGAAATGAGTCAAAACTCAATGAAACTTAGCTGGAGTGCAGAAGAAGTTGACCGTCGTTTACACGAAATTATGATTAATATTCATAATCAATGTGTTAAATATGGTAAAGAAAGCGATGGTTATGTAAATTACGTAAAAGGCGCTAACATTGCCGGTTTCATGAAAGTTGCTCAAGCAATGATTGATCAAGGTATTTACTAGTAAATAAACTTGTTTTAAATTAGTTATGAAGGGCTGCCGAGGCAGCCCTTTTTTATTTCTACCATCGGGAAAAAGCAAATTATAAGTATAGAAATGAGGACATATGTAATTCGTAGTGTAACCCCACAGGTCTGTTTGCTTTTTTCTCTTGTCTTTTGCAGCAAATTTTCCTTTATTATTCTTTGATTATATAGCAACGAACGCTAACGGTTTACAGCTAACCGGCAGTGGCGGTAGCAACACTTCGGAATTAACAAGCACTGAATTACGCATATCGAGACACGAAACTTATAATTTGCATACACAATTACAATTCACCGAGTTACTCCGCCTAACGCAAAACTTGCGTTGAGCATTGTTTGTTATTATGCACAGACAATCAATTGTTTATATAGTAGTCAATGATTTGTTTAGTGTTTATTGTTGAGTCTGTGCTATTGTATAAGTCTTCTCTTATTATTCCAATGTTTTTTGTGTAATACCTTTTTGCTATCCAAATATAATATGGCGGCCCATAAGAGTAATATTCTTCAACAACAATTGTTGGGTAGTATGAATTAGATGAAATTGTGATGGTCGTATCCTTCGCAATAATTTTTCTGCTTACTTGTGTTCCTGACCAGGAGTAAATTACCCAACTACTCCCCACAGGTAGTGAGTCCGACAATATCCTTGTTAGAGGAGATGAGCCAGAATTCGATATCGGACCTGTATGAGCTTCATAACCCCAAATGGGTATCTGATTATATACTGGAACAAAAAAAGTGTCAGACATATAAGCAGCAGACCCTATTGTGTAATAATCTTTTTGGTATGAAGAATCCGTCTTGATTATGGTTGTGTCGTTGTTGGAATCCACATACTTCCAATATGAACCAGGAAATACAGGAAAATAGTCTAATGGAAAAATTGTATCATATGATGTCGTAATTGTGTTGGTAGGGTTGTTGTTCGGTATGCTTTCATCTTTCTTGCAACCAAACATGCAAGATATTACGAGCAATGTTAAAACTAAAAGTTGATTTTTTTTGTTTTTCATATGTTCTGTTTTAAATTATTTTCAACTCGTTTATATATGCACCTTGCACTATAAAAAAGTATATATATACGCCCTAAAAGAAATGTATTGTGCATGTTTTTATAGAAACGAATTACACATATTTTTTGTGCTAAAATACAAAAATATTTTAATAATCACCAAATGAAGATTTATTTTTTGTAAACTTTTTTGCACATGAGTATAAAAATTTTTACCCACTTTTAGAAGACGATCTAATGCAACGAAATATATAGAAAAAATGAGGCTGCCCTTTTGAGACAGCCCTTTAATTGACAGGAAATTATTTAATACTTTTTTTTCGCTTTTTATGTTTATTGAACAAAGTTTGTATTCAACATGGTGCTGTTTTCTTTTTTCTTGCAACCAAAAATCATGTTTAATCCCATTCTCAAGTTAAAATTACGCGAAGATTGAGGCCAAATAAATCCCATAACATTATCGCTTACCATATACCATTGATAAAAACCAAACTTCATTGCAAAACCAAGACCAACATTGGTAAACGAATTATTTTGAACGGTATAACTTACCGAAGTACTCAGCCATTTTGTAAACTTAGCATTGCCACTTAAAGTTAAAGCAGCGTGAATTCTTTTTAAATAAAACTCACCGCGAAACAACGCACCTACATTATACTTTTCGGTAAGCTGATAGGTGCCGCCTAAATATAAACGCGAGGGCAACCAATAATTATACGTTTTGTTAATTAAAGTCGGATCAAATAATTTAATGACAGAATCGCGAAAAGCATCGGCATGGGCTTTAATAACCGAATCGTCCTTTTGAAAATAGGGTTGAATATCCCATCCGTCAAAATAAAAATTCCCTTTTGCTTTTAAACCATCGGCATTTTGTTTGTAACGGATAAAACCAACATCCAATAAACTTCCATACAGTGTAATTTTATTATTAAAAATGTATTTGGCTCCCAAATCAAGAGCTACACCTTTGTTTTTGGCGTTAAATATTACTTGTTTTTTAATGGTATTAAAATCGACATTATCCATATTGATTAATGTATCCATTTCAAACATGAGCGAATCGTTTACATCATCGTATTGGAATTTTGTAATATCAAAAAAAGGCTGACTCGAATGCACTTCCATATCGGCATCAAACGTATATGAAAAATCGTCTTTGTTTGTATTCCATGTCAATTGATTGTTTTTAAACCACAAATTTGCTTTTCCAAACAAAAGTTTTGCTCTGGCTCCTACAGTCCATTTACTGTTAATACTTGTTGCTGCACCTATTGCATACTCCCGATGCCAATTAATATTAGCTCCTAAAAAATTTAAAAACGCATCCTGTCCTAATAACGATTTTCCATTTCCCTCCCACGCCAAAACAACTAAATCTTTAGGAAGGCTCAGCATGGCATTGATTCTCTCGTTAACACCAAAGCTAAAATACCAATTACGCCAAATATAACTCACATTAATCCATGGGATGTGAGTCTCAAAACTAAGATAATTAACTCTCCGCATTTTATCAATCAAATTCGGGAAATCGAATATAAGCGAATCGGACATTAAACCATTTCCGTGATGAATAAACTGCTTGTACGAAAAACCATTATTGTTATAGTTTAAATAAAGCGGTGGCATAAGTTGACCCGAAACGGGAATCAGCAAGCCGCTGATGGTAAGCTTACATGGCCCGTATAAAGCAGGATTGGTAATATTTGCCTGAGGCACAGACATAAAATATAAGGTTTGATTTTGTTGAGCATATAGGCTAAATGACAAATAAAACGCTGCTATAATTAAAACTATTCTTTTCATAACCGTTTCCTCCTATTTACCTAAATCTGTTTGTGTATTAATTTTTGCCTGAACCTGAACACCCAGTTTCACATCAAGGTAATTGTCTGAATAAAAACGAACGTTAGTGTTACCATGGTTGTATGTATTTACATAGCCACGTATCAAAATCTTTTTAACATCAACCAATCCGGCTAATCTATTTCCGGTGTAGGTTACTAATGTATTTTTTCGAGTCGGTTGGATTACTTTTCCATATCCGTTTATTATACCGCTTTGAATGATTTCCATATTTTGCGGAGTAAACATGGAATCAATAACATGATATAGCGAGTCGGTAAAATACAACTGAACGCCTGCTTCGGTTGGCATTGCATTTAACATGTTAATATTAAAGCGAACGTATTCAATATTGTTTAAATCGACGGTAGAATCTTTATAATATTCTGAAAAATCAAACTCTGCCGTATCTTGTAATACCCATTTTGTTGAACGTCCCCAAAGAGGTAATTCCACTTCTAAATTGACAGAAAACCTGCTTGTATCGGTTAAAAAATTGTATTGGCTGGTTGAAGGCGGATTCATCATGGCAGCCGTTTTTAGATAGAAATAGCGCGGGTTATTGTAGATAATATCTCGTATTACGGGGAAATTATTTGTATCCAATTGTATATTTGTCATTCTAAAATCACCGGGAATGGTTGGCGCATTCACAACTAATGGGTTATATTGTGAAGGAATAGAATACGAATGATAAGACTGATCGCTCGAAGAATATATTTTAAAATCAGTAAAAGTTGCCCCAAGCGGAACGCCAAACGAATTGTATAAATTAAATCTTATTTTGGGATCCATGAAGTACAACTGACCGTTAAGTGCATTATTAAAAATTTCAACATTTACCGTATCTTCCTGAACGGGAATCACTCGATTACCAAAATAACCATATATAAGTTTATAATTTAAGTCGGTAAAGCTCATATTTACTTGGGCCTGGTCGGTTGGCTGTACAGGATTGCCTGCATTGGTTAAGGCCAAACTGACTTCGCAAACCAATTGATTTGATGTTGGAGTTGTAAATTGATAATCAACCAAATCGTTGAATGTGTTGGAATAATTAAAACCATTGGATGTGTTTATATTTACCGTTTTTGAATACGGTAAACCATTTTTACGTATTGTTGGAAAAGTAACGGTTAATAAGCCGGTATGATTAAAAGAAGAATTAAAATTCAACTGAAAGTTACCCGATTTAAAAATCATACTATCAATGGCATCCGTCGGCAATTGTATTTGTAAGGTATATTGGATGGTTTTATTAACAATAACAGGACTGGTTGCAGGAAATCCTTGCGAAGTAAAGTCGTTTGCCGAAAAAGATTGAGACAACGATTGATTCGGAATTTGAACATACTGAGCAGCCGGCAGCGAAAATACTTGCTTGTTATAAATAAGATATAAAAAATGCGAAGTGTCTTCGACAAATAAGTGTTGCACATCATAATCTTGCAACAAATCTCTTAATGTCAATTTACTGTGTACAGCAGGTGCTGCCATATTTGGGTTCCAGTCAACGTGATTGGAAAGCTTGTCGAAATCAAAATAATCTTTTATGCAAGAAGTTAATATCGACAATAACACTAAGCTAAAAACTATATTTCTCATATACACATTTTTTTTTAAGACGATGTTTTTATTTAAAAGGTTGATTACAAAATTACGACAATTCTTTGTAAAATAAATCACGCTCAACCGGAATAAATTTCTCGTTTAGTATAAGCGCTTTTAAGTCTTCTACACTAATCATCGGTTTTTGTTCTTCGCTTCCGGCCAGGGTGTATATTTTGGTGCTGTCGTATATGGTTCCATCCAAATCATCGGCACCTGTATTTAATAATACGGCAGCCTTATCGCGCCCAATCATTGGCCAATAGGCTTTAATGTGAGGAATAGTATCGAAAAACAGACGACTTATAGCAAACAAACGAACATCCTCTAAAAATGGAAGCTCTTTTATTTCAGATAACGGGTTTTGTTGATTTCTGAATTTTAACGGAATAAAGCAGTTGAAACCATTCGTTTCATCTTGCAAGGCTCTAATTATTGCCATATGCTCAATTCGATGTTCCATATTTTCAATATGCCCATATAGCATGGTCGCATTCGATATAATTCCTAATTTATGTGCTTCTTTATGAACATTTAACCACAACGAAGCATTGCCTTTTTCGGGACAAAGTTGATTCCGAATTTCTGAATTAAAAATTTCTGCTCCTCCACCTGCAAGCGAATCTAAACCGGCTTTTTTAAGCATCAACAATCCTTCGCCAATCGACACGTTGGCTTTTTTGCACATGTAATGAATCTCAATAGCTGTAAAAGCCTTAATTTGAGCAGCCGGTACGATTTCCTTAATTTGTTTCAGTAAACGAATATACCAATATAGATCGCGATGTGGATGAACTCCTCCGGTTATATGGATTTCTTTAATTGTTTTGGGGAGTTTAGAAATATTTTCTATAATTTGTTTTATATTGTCTTCCCAAAAATTTTGCTCGTTTGGTTCTTTGTGAAACGAACAAAACTTACACTTATACACACAATAATTGGTGGGTTCTACATGAACGTTTTGAATATAAAAAACCTTTTTGCCGTATAATTGGTATTTATATTTAAATGCAGCTTGAATTAACCCTGCAAGCGAAGCATGCTTATATAAAAAAAGTGCATCATTTACCGATAGTCTGTGTCCGCTCAAACAACTTTTTAATACGCTTATTTCTTTTTTTTTGATGTCCATTATATTAAACAAAAAAGTAAAGGATACAAATGTACCCTTTACTTTTAAGTTATACAAGGAGGTCAATAAATTATTTTCCTTTTAATTCATCGCTTACGGTTAATTTTTTACGTCCTTTTGCACGACGAGCAGCTAATACTCTGCGACCATTGTGTGTTGACATGCGTTCGCGGAAACCATGTTTATTTTTACGACGACGATTCGAAGGTTGAAATGTTCTTTTCATAAAACCAAGTCTTTAAAAATGGAATGCAAAGGTACAATAATTATTTTTAATTGACAAAAGATTTTTAACGTTTTATTACAAAAGTTTTAGAATATACGTTTTCATTGCCCACCATTCGTATCATATATACTCCTTCTAACCATTTTGTAGTATTAATATTTATTTCGTTTTCTTCATTTGTCAATGGTTTTTCAAAAACTAATTGACCGGCAGCATTATATAATTCAATGCTATGATACGGGTTTTCTTCGGAATTAATAAACACATGTAAAAAGTTGTTAGCCGGATTTGGAAAAACAGACACATTAATATCAACAGGTTCTTCAATGGGCGATTTTGAGCAATTATAAATTCTAATACTTGGATATATTTTAGTGCAATTATAATTGTCGGTAACCGTAACCGTATATCCTAAGGTGCTATAACATAAACCAACAGCTCTTTGAGTGGTTTGATGAGCCGGATCGCTCCATAAGTATGTGTATGGAGGATCGCCAGCACTAACATCTATTTGTGCCCAACCGGTACATTGACCTGGCTGAGTACAGTTGCTACTTGGGGTTAATGTATATGCCTTTTTCCCAACTCCAACAGAACCAGTTTTTGTTGCATTACATCCGTCAGTTACAGAAGCATAATATGTAGCCTGCCCTAAATTATAAACGGTTTGAGTATATCCAACAATAGTACCAGTTGGGGAGCTTTTTCTCCATACATACGAATAAGGAGGGCGGCCACCTGAAGGACTTACCGTTACCGAACCGGAATTAGTTGTAGTACAATAACTTGAAGGAGTAGAACTTAATGTTATGGCTAAAGCAGGAGGATTAGCTAAAGTAACAGTAATCACAACCGAAGCAGGACATGCATCACGAATGGTGCAATAGTAAGTGTTTGCAGGCAAGCCGGTTATTGTTTGTGTAGTTTTGCTCTGATACGACCAAAGATAGGTATAAGGAGGATTGCCATTTTGTGGATATGCAGTAATACTGCCATCCGTTCCTCCCGGACATGGATCCGTTTTGGTATAAGTACTTGAAAGTCCCGGATTTTCTGTTAAATTATATGATTTTGTAAGCGTACATCCATTTGACCCGCTAACCGTAACGCTATATGTACCCGCAGTTAAATTGCTGATTGTTTGTGTGGTAGCCCCGGTTGACCAAGCATATGTATATGGTTCATTGCCGGTAGTGGGTGTAGCTGTTATACTTCCATTGCTTCCGCCTGGACAAGATACATTTGAAGCAGTAAAAACAATATCGTCAAAACAGCCAACTTTAAACAAAAATCCATCGCGGTAATTCACTCGAGCATTTATTAAAGAATCTGAGCCAAAATATAATTTGCTCGATGCAAACTCGCCCATATAATGATAACTTCTTCCTGTTGAGCTTATTAAACAAGCCCAAGCATAATCATTCAATGTTCCTTTGGCAGCCGATGCTGAATTTATTTGTCCTGTTGTTGCATTCCCCATAAGGATGCACGCATCAATTAACCCCTTTTGCGTCAAATTCAAATCGCTTATGGGGCCGCCATACGAGCCCACCGCAGCATAATTAGATGTAGTTGCAACAATATTATAAAGTTTATCGTCACCGCTGCTGCCCTTTGTTTTTACCCATTGTAATGTCCCGTCGGTATTGTATTTTGCCAAGAGCATATCATTATTTGTACTTGTATTAGTTGGATTTAATCTAGAAAGATTTGTATCCGTTGAATCTAAGGATAATTGGCTGCATTTAAAATAACCTGCTACATAAATGTTTCCATTATTATCAAAACTATGACGATAAATAAAAATGTCGTTTCCGACACCCATTATTCGTCTTGCCCACTGATCTTCGCCATTACTGTTTAATTTCACCAAAATACCATCTCTTTGGGTGTTTGAACTATTAACAGTTTGATTTAAAAAAGAAACGGAACTTGAAAAAACACCGGAAATATAAATATCGTTACCAAAAGTTGTAACTGTTCTAAAGTACGTTAACGAAGAGGTTGTTTCAAACATGCGGTGCCATATATAATTTCCCCATTCGTCGGTTTTGACCAACACATTTTGACGATTTGAATATTCATTTGCAAAACATTTTTCTACACCCCCGGCAATATCGGCTTGATTTATAAAATTAATCAACACTAATACGTTGTTTTCAGCATCAATAGAAAGATTTCCGTTTATTTGATGCTCTGCACCGGTTGCAATAGGGAAAACCATATCCAATTCTCCCAGATTAGTAAATTTAGCAACAGCAACGTCGTTTCCTTCTGCCGAAAGTTGCCATCCGTCAATATCGGTAGTTCCGTTAAATGTAAAACCGATGTACACATATTTTTGGTCAGGACTTAATGCTAAGCCATAGATATTTTCGGTACCGGCACCACCTAATTGTTTTATCCAAATAATAGAGCCGGAGGAAGAATATTTTGCCAAAAACATGTCTTGCAAGCCATTGGTTGTAAAACTATACGAATCGTGCGTAATGGAACCATTAAAATTTCCGGCTATGTAAATGTTACCACTATTATCATTTACCATAAGCAATGGGACATTTTGACCTGTTCCGGTAAAATGTTTTTTCCATAAATATGTTTGTGAAAAAACACAGCTTGTGCTCACAAATAAAAGGGCTAAAAGAATATATAGTTTTCTCATATGAGTAATATTTCTTTGTTTGTACGAAAATCTGAATTATTAGTTGCAAAATAAATAAATAAAATAATCAACAGGGAGCGTAAAAATACGTGAGTTGAAAACTTATTGCTTTCAACTGTTTTTATTAACATATCTGTATCAAACAATTCTGTTGTTAATGAATTATTAAATGCTTGGTTTAAAAGATGGTTGTAGTCATGATATACTTCTAATACTCTTTTGCCCGCATCCGCAGATTGAATTGCTTTCTTTTGATTAGACAAAATTTCATTTGGAACAATATCTTTTGCAGCATGACGAATGAACTGCCTGTTTCCATTTTCATTTTTAAAAAGTGATGGAGGAATAGAAAAGCAATATTCGATTAACCTTACATCTGCCGTAGGATCAATAACATTTATTCCATAATAATTTGCTTTCTCGTTCCAAGCAGAATAACCAACACTCTGCATCTGTTGAAAAAAGTGATTGCGCATCACTCCCAAATCGCTTGAATGTAAATCAGGCTTATAATTTAATTTTTTTAAATAGCTTACAACATGGTTTTTCTTTACAAACGAAGAGGCTAAATAACTGTTTTTAATATAAAATGGCTGACTTTGAAAAAGAATTTTTTTAATTTTTTTCTTTAACTGCGATTTAACATCAATGGGGTTGAAAAAAGGCCATGAATAGGTCAGGTTTCCCATTTGCCCAATCAATAAAGTATCCACTTTATTTTCTTTTAGTTTTTCGAGCATCGAAAATATCCAATATTGATTCCCTGCGTTACGAACAGGATTGAGATGAACTTCAATAGATTTTATAAGACCATTAATGGGATCTGTTTCTGTAGCTTTATCTATTAAATGCCGAATATTTGGATATTTTTTAGCAACCAGTTCTGCCAATGGTATCTCGTCTGAATAACGATAAGGAGATTTCGGAGCAACATCCGCATATTTGGGTGAGGCAGTAATAGCCGTTAAAGATTTATTTTGTTTTTTTAAAACGTCTGCTGCAATTGCTGTAACAAATGTAGAGTCTAACCCACTGCTTAATGTACTTGCAATAGTATCTGCATTTTTCAAACTCTCGTTTATAATATTTGTAAAAAGCTCTACAAAATGTTGATAGTAATCGTCTTGGCTCTTATACATAAGAGATGTCTCCATTTTAGGATACCAATACATGTAAGAGTCCGATTTACTTTCGGTAAATTCTACATAATGGGCAGGTGGAATTTTAAACACATTTTTATATGTTGTTTCATAGGGATTTCCAGAAAAACCAACTGCAAGTCCGGCTAATTGCATTGGGTTTATTTCTTTGTTTATCGGTTTAAACCGAAACAGCCATTCAATATTGGTTGAGAAGAAAAACGAATTATTAACAATGCTATAATAGTAATTAAACATTCCTAAATGATCGCGAATAATCGTATATGTATTCTGTTTTTTATCAAAGGACAAAAACATCCACTTTCCATAACATTTTTTTAAGCCCTCTATTCCCTTTCTTTTGTATAAAATATACATTATTTCTGTATCGTGAGCAGAAGAGCTTAAATCAAGTTGACTGAGTAAAGAGGATCGATTATGTAAATGAGCTATGACAAAACATTTTTGTTCCTCATCTTCAAAATAAAAATTTTTGTTTTTTTGAAAAACCTCTTCTTTTTGTGAATAAAAAATTAAGCTTAACGGGCTTTCATTAATAATGAATGACGATTTAGCACCATACGGGCTTATATTTGCGAAAACTTCCTTAACTGAAATTTCATCGGCATTGTTTGAAATATATCCGGCTACCCAATACATACTATGCGTAAAAAGTTGATAGTGTTGTAAACTCTGTATTTCCTTTATTTACCAAAAAGTAACCTTGACTCTCCATCCAAACATGGGCAACAAGTTTGTTATTTTTTTTGGCTAAACCTAAGTACAAAACATAGTGAATTTTGCGTTTTCTTAACATAATGGCTGCCGTTAGCGATTGTTCGAAACATTTATTTCGCCAAAAGCTGTATTTAGATGCTCTAATGATGGAACGTTTAATTAAAACCAAAAGCTCCTTGTTTTGATTTTCATTACTCATTAGCTGAGCTGATTTTTTACCTAATCTTTTTTCTAAGCGCTTAAAAGAGCAAAATAAAATAAGCATTCTTGCATAAAAAGACGTAACGTAAGCTTCGAAAAACATTTTTTTTTCGGTTGAATTAAGTTTATAATATTTGCTAATAAGCGGGAACATTTCTTATGCTATTTCTATTAAATGTTTATCCAGCAACAATGTCAGGAACTTTTTGGTATCGGTTTCGCATTTTTCTTTTTCTACATCAAATTTAGCTTGAAGGCTTACTATCAATTCATTATAAGAAGTTGGTTTTGCTAATAATTCCCAAATATAAGCCCCCACTTTATTAAACGAATAATATTGTCCTGTTTGGGGATTTAATAACATAATTTCATGGTCTAAAAATGTAAAAACCACCTCTTTTTGACGTTGAAATATCGTATTGGGATTAAAAATCGAAGTCATATCCTAATTGTTTAATGATGGAACTGTGTTGTTCAAAGATAGTCTTAATTTGCTTTTCGTTTAAATAATTTTTATAGTAAAAACTTTTTCCGGTATGAAAAAAGGTATGGGAATGTATCGATTTTTCTTGAAATCCATATTTTTTTTCTTGGCTTGAAAGATTTTCGAATGAAGCAAATTGTATGGCATCGTTTAATTTCATATCGGAATACGATATGTTTAAACAGTCTAAAATTCGAGCAAACTCTTTTTGCGGTTGCTTTATCAATTCTTCGTATTTAACAAGCAATAAAGGAATTTCTTTTTGATGGAGCCAACCTCTAATATGAGATGACCATGTGTTAAGCAATTGAGGCATTTGAGATAAGTATTTTTTTGAGGGAATGGAGAGCGTATAATTTTCAGTATTCATTATAGCAATGGTTTTATCTATATCAACTCCTAAATGGCGTGAAAACGAAACAGCTAAATCGAACGGATTTCTTACCAAATATACTACAGCCTTTGATTGATTAAAAGGAAGAAAGGGCATCGAATCAAACTGATATTGAAAACAATCGTGTATTTTTACTGGGAATATATCTCTTTCGTTTGAAATGTATTTAGCATATACATCTAATCGTAATTGATGCAAATCGACATCGGACAATTCACTTACATCAATATCGGCTTCCTTCTCCAAAAAGCTTTTTGAACTATATATAGGAATGGAAATCGCATTTATATTTTGTATGCCATATAAAAAACGAGCTAAAAATATTCTAAACCAAGTATTTCCTGACTTTGGATACGATGCTATCCATATGATATGTTTTTTTGATGAAGTTATCATATTTGTTCCAGACAACTGTCAACAAATTCATTCCACAATTCATTATTAATGGCAAAAGGACGATGAAGTATATAAACTTGTGTTTGATTAGCCAATGTTGCAACAAGTTCAAATATATTTTTTTTAAATAAAATTTCTATATGATTTCTACGATATACATTTTTAATTAGATAAAGAAATTTATTAACTCCCGTTACCTTTTCAAACTGAGCTGTTGTATTTTGTGTTGTTTGTATAATAAAAACAACTTGTGGTATTTGGATTTTGTTAATAAAAAAGCTTTTTACATCAACAAAATACTTTTTTATGTCCGGGTGTACAGGTTTTATAATATTGGCATTGAATCGTTCTATAGCATCGAGCCAGAGTTTAATCTCTGCAAATGATGGATTGGCTTGAATAATGGAGCCTTTTTTTTCCATTACTACAATATCATCCGAAAAAAAACGAGCCTGGTAATTTTGTATAAAGTGAAATAATAATGTTGATTTTCCGGCACCGGAATTCCCTGCTATTAATATGGTTTTATCGTGAACAATAAGTCCCGAAGCATGTAATGGAATTTTACCGAAATATGCAGATATTAAGGCAATTACAGGTCCATATAAATAGAGTTCGAATTGCTGTTTATTGGTATAGGAAAAGATTAACTTCTTGTTTAGAAAATTAAAATAAAAAAGTGTATCTGCAACATGATAAGCAAAAGAAAAATGATTTGCCTGAAACGTTTTTTTTACAATAATGGGGTTATCGATTACAACTTCAGCTTTACCAAAGCAAAAAGCAACATCGGGCTTTAATTCACCAGCAGCAATGAGCTTATTTAATGGTACATCAGAAGCAATATTTAATCCAAAAGCACTATAGAAATACAATGTGTTAAAGATTTTTTACAAATCTACACATAAAATCATTAAGTAAAAAGCCATTAACCGCCAAAATCGTCAAAAGCAATCATTTCTTTTGGTACACCTAAACTGTCGAGCATTTTTTGAACGGCATCATTCATAGCCGGAGGACCACAAAGGTAGTATTCTATATCTTCAGGAGCTTCGTGTTTGCTTAAATATTGATCGTAAATTACTTGATGTATAAACCCTGTAAAACCGGTCCAATTATCTTCCGGTTTAGGTTCGGACAAAGCAATCGTGAATTTAAAATTCGGAAACTCCTGTTCAATTTTTCTGAAATGTTCTTCATAGAAAATTTCGCGTTTGGAACGTGCTCCATACCAAAATGTAGCTTTGCGGTTGGTTTTTTTAGTCAAAAATTGGTCGAAAATATGTGAACGCATGGGAGCCATACCGGCACCACCACCAATAAACATCATTTCGCGTTGCGTATCTTTAATAAAAAATTCGCCATAAGGACCGCTAATCATAACTTTATCACCGGGTTTACGGCTAAAAATAAACGAACTGCATACACCCGGATTTACGTTCATAAACGAATTTGTTTTTCTGTCCCAAGGTGGTGTAGCAATACGAATATTCAGCATGATGATGTTGTTCTCTGCTGGATGATTAGCCATAGAATACGCTCTGAACGTTTCTTCTTTATTAACCATCTTTAAACTCCACATATTATATTTATCCCATTCATCTCTAAATTCTTCTTCTACGAAGATGTCCTTGCTAAAATCGACTTCGCATTTTGGAACATCAATTTGAATATACCCGCCCGAGCGGAAATGCAATTGTTCGCCTTCGGGTAGTTTAACTTTAAACTCTTTTATAAATGTCGCTAAATTGCGATTCGATACCACCTCACATTCCCATTTTTTTATTCCAAGCACCTCTTCGGGCACATGAATTTTCATGTCGTTTTTAACCTTTACTTGACAACCTAATCGCCAATTTTGTTGAATTTGTTTTCGAGTAAAAAAGCCCACTTCGGTTGGTAATATTTCTCCCCCACCTTCAACAACTTGGCACTTGCACATGCCACATGAACCACCACCACCACAAGCAGAAGGAAGAAATATTTTATTCCCTGATAAGGTTGACAACAAAGAACTCCCGGCTGTAGTTTCTATTTCTTTTTCATCATTTATAGTTATTTTTACCGGTCCAGATTGGGTTAACTTCGATTTTGCATAAAGGAGCATTAAAACCAAAGCAATAATGACGATAAGAAATGCTATCGTTCCAATAATTAATGTCAGACTTAAACTTTCGAGCAATATCATAAAAACATTCTTTTTTTTTAAAGTTGAATACCCATAAAACTCATAAACGCAATGGCCATTAATCCTGTAAGAATAAATGTTATTCCAATACCTCTTAAAGGAGCCGGAACATTTGAATATCGCATTTTTTCGCGAATAGCAGCTAAAGCAATAATAGCTAACCACCATCCAATACCTGAACCTAAGGCAAAAGCAAAAACGTCGGTAATAGAAGTATATTCGCGTTCTTGCATAAACAATGAAACACCTAATATAGCACAGTTTACAGCAATAAGCGGTAAAAATATTCCCAACGCATTATAAAGCGAGGGAGAATATTTCTCGACTACCATTTCAACCAATTGTACCATAGCAGCGATGGTTGCAATGAAAATAATAAAACTGAGGTAACTTAAATCTACACTTGCATAACTTGGGTCAAGCCAAACCAATGCACCTTCTTTAAGTACATAAGTATATAGTAAATAATTCAGCGGTGCAGTTATAATTAGCACAAAAGTAACTGCAATCCCTAACCCCATACTTGTTTTTACTGTTTTTGAAACAGCTAAATATGAACACATGCCTAAGAAAAAGGCAAAAATCATATTGTCAATAAAGATGGATTTAACCAGTATATTAAAAAAATGTTCCATACTTCAAATTATTTTTCGATTAATGATTTTTTCCAGCTTCTATGTACCCAAATAATAACACCAATTGTAATAAGTGCCATAGGAGGTAATATCATCAAGCCATTATTTTCGTATCCAAACTGATAAAACGAATCAGGAATAACGCTAAACCCTAATATTTTTCCGGAACCGAGCAGTTCTCTAAAAAATGCAACAATAACCAAAATCATACCATAACCGATTCCATTTCCTATTCCATCTACAAAAGAAGGCCAAGGCTTATTTCCCATAGCATACGCTTCCAGGCGTCCCATCAAAATACAATTGGTGATGATAAGACCAACAAATACAGAAAGCTTTTTGCTTACATCGTAAACATAAGCTTTTAACATTTGATCGACAATAATAACCAATGTAGCAATAACTACTAATTGTACAATAATACGAATTCGCGAAGGAATCGTGTTTCGCATCAGAGAAATAATGAGATTGGAAAAACCCGTTACAATTGTAACCGATAAAGCCATGATAAGTGCCGGTTTTAATTGCACAGTAACTGCCAAAGCAGAGCAAATTCCTAAAATTTGAACCGTAATAGGATTATTTAAATTTAATGGTCCTAAAAAGGTTTTTGCAATCTTGGCAGAAAACAATGGTTCTTTTTCTTTTATATCGCTCATAATTCTTAATTTTTTTGTTTCAAAAAGTTTTCATATGGCTTTAATTCGTCCATCAGCATTTTGCTCAATCCATTACTGGTTATGGTTCCACCCGAAATAGCATCCACTCCGTGTGTGTCGTTTTTATCGGCTCCACCTTTTACAGCTTTGATAGAAACAAAATTCCCAGTTTCATCAAATAGCTTTTTTCCGGCAAATTGAGATTGAAATACTTCGGTTGCAATTTCGGCTCCTAAACCGGGCGTTTCGCCTTTGTGATCAAAAAATGCTCCATATACTGTATTTTTATCGTCATTAACAGAAATATAACCCCAAATAGGCCCCCACAAACCTTTTCCATAAGTCGGAAAAATATATTTTGTTTCACCTTTATCCGTTTTACATATATATATAGGTAACAATCGTTTATCGGCTGTTTTTTTACTTTCTTGCTCCACATTTACCTCAAATGCCTTTTGACTGTTTTGTTCTTGATTGTTTACATTTATCACTTTTTGTCCTACAATATATTTATTAAACAACTCTTCGGCATTTTTTGTTGTGGATGGAATATTGACAGATGAAAGTATGTTTTGCATTTTTTCAACCTTAACATTATATTGTTGTTGAGGTTTTAGACCGATTGCAACAACGGTTAGCAATATGGCTACAACGACCACCATAACTGCCGAATAAATAAAAATATATCTATTACTATGCATAATGCTTCTCGTTTTTTATTGTTTATTTACTTGAACTCTTTTTAAACGTCGTTTTATATTTGCTTGAATTACATAATGATCTATGAGTGGAGCAAAAGCGTTCATTAATAATATTGCCAGCATCATACCTTCGGGATAAGCCGGATTCAAAACTCGAATAAGAATAGCAAAAAGCCCCACTAAAAATCCGAAAATATATTTCCCTGTATTGGTTTGTGCTGCCGTAACCGGGTCTGTTGCCATAAAAACGGCACCAAAAAGAAAACCGCCCATTAGCAATTGAGTAAGCGGAGAAATACTCATATAGGCATTGACAGCAAATAAATTCAAGATGCTACTCATAAAAAGTCCACCAAAAACAACTGAAAACATAACTCTCCAGTTCGCAATTCCGGTAAATAAAAGTATTAAGGCTCCAAGTAAAATAGCAGCTTTGGAAGTTTCACCGATAGACCCGGGAATAAGTCCTACAAAAAGCGTCCAGTTATCGGGAATTTTATCTACGGCATACGAAGCAGCATTGGCCAAGGGAGTTGCTCCCGAAAAACCATCGACCGTATGAATATGTTGTGATAATCCATATGTCCATGGCAAATCGCCCGAAATATGCTTTGGATAAGCAAAAAAGATAAACGCTCTACTAAGCAAAGCCGGATTAAAAACATTCATTCCGGTTCCGCCAAAAACCTCTTTCCCAAAAATTACAGCAAAAATGGTAGCAACGGCAACCATCCACAAGGGTATATTAACGGGCATAATCAATGGAATAAGCATTCCCGATACTAAAAACCCTTCATTTACCTCATGATGACGTATTTGTGCAAAAATAAACTCAACAGACAGTCCGGAAACATAACTTACAATAACAATTGGTATCACTTTTTGAAATCCAAACCAAAACATTTCCCAAAATCCGGCATCTTGACCTATCGCTTTAAAATATTGAAAACCTACATTGTACATTCCAAAGAGCAACGCAGGTATAAGTGCGACAATAACAACAGACATTGTCCTTTTTAAATCAATGCTATCGCGAATATGAGCCCCTTTTTGTGTTACTTTATTGGGTACAAATAAGAATGTTTCGAATGCATCAAACGTTGAATGCAAAAAATGAAATTTACCACCTTTTTCAAAGGAAGGTTTTATTTTATCTAAAAATTTTCTGAGTCCATTCATAATTCTAAATTATTAACTCATTTCACTTCGGATTAAATCTAAGGCTTCGCGAATAATAGATTGAACTTCGATTTTTGAAGTACAAACGTATTCGCACAAAGCCAAGTCTTCTTCTACAACTTCGTATATACCAAGTTTTTCCAACAAATCAATGTCTTTAATAATGGCTGCTTTTACCAATTGTTGCGGTAAAATATCCATTGGGACAACCTTTTCGTATTGGTCTGTCATAACGTATGCCCGCACACCTCCATGGTAGTTTGTATCTAAAACAAATTCTTTTTTAGGTCTTAACCATGAAAAATACGAACGAGACATACTGAATTTATTTAAACCGGGCATTGCCCATCCTAAAAATTCGTATTTATTACCTTCGGGAATAACGCTTACCATACGATCGTAAAATCCTAAATAGCCGTCTTTACCTTTATTTATCCCAGTCAAAACATTGCCTGATATATAGCGATTGTTTTCGCTTGTGCTGTTGTTTTCAATAAATGTCGATATTTTTGCCCCTTGCATTGTTTCAATGTAAGCCGGTATAGATAACTGACTACCAACCAATGCTATTTTTCTCCTTACATCATATTTGCCAGTAAGTGCATAACGACCTATAACAGCCAAATCTTCGGGTTGAATTGTCCATACCACTTCACCCTTGTTAATCGGATGAATATGATGAATTTGCACACCAACATTCCCAGCAGGATGTGGACCACTAAAATAGTTGATCTGTATTCCCTGAATTTTTTCAAAAATAGAGTTTCGATTTGGCTCTATTCCAACAAATATCGGTACATCGACTATTTTTTTGATTAGATTTATACCGGCTTGAATATTTTCTTGCTCGCCATCTAAAATAAATTCCAAATCCGGAGCTAAAGGAGCTGTATCAAAACCGCTAATAAAAATAGATTTTGGAGTTGAATTCGGGTTTGCAATAATATTATAAGGACGTTGACGAATGAATGACCATAAACCAACTTTTAATAGTGCTTTTATTAAATCCTGGCCTTTCAAGTCGTTTATATTATCAACGCTCTGTTCATAAATTTGCTCATTCGATGCTTCAATAATAAATGCTAAAATTTTCCGCTTTTCGCCTCTTTTTATCTCTAATAAACGTCCGCTAACCGGCGATGCAACGATTATTTCAGGATTGTCTTTACTATAAAACAAGGGGCTGCCGGCTTTTAATTCATCACCTTCTTTTGCAATAGGTTTTGGAATTATACCAATAAAATCCTCCGGACAAATTGCATAAGTTTGAGATGCTGGAATAGGTAACCATTTTTTTTCGGCCTTCCCTTTCAAACGTATATCTAATCCTTTGCGTAATTTAATTGTTTTTGACATATAATGTTTAATTACTTCACAAAAGTATTTAATTATTTACATACTTAGATTTTAAACAAATATGATAGTTATCACATTCTGATACAAAAATGAGAAAATAATTTTAAAAAAACAATATCCGGTAATGAAATACCGAAATTGTTCCGATTTAATTGAAAATATATTTTATGTACTTTTTTTCATTGGTAAAGAATACCTGCGGATTCCGTCGAACTGACAAAATGCGTTTCCCACAGCAGCAGCAGTTGGAACAAGACCTATCTCGCCCAATCCTTTGGCTCCATATGGTCCAACCGGATCGGGAACTTCTACCCCAAGCACAACAATTTCGGGTGTTTCGTGTGCCCGCAATACTCCACAATCTCTTAATTTATAGCTAACCGGAAATCCGTTTTTCATCGGAAAATCTTCGGTTAAAGCATAACCTAAACCCATGTGTACAGCACCTTCTATTTGACCTTCAAAAAGCACGGGATTAATAATTTTACCTGCATCGTGAGCAGCAATCACTTTCTCTATGTTCCCTGTTTTATCTAGAATAACTAATTGCGCAGCATAACCATAAGAATAATGTGTTGCCGGATTTTCTGACGGAGTTCCCGGTTTAACCGTCCATGTGCACTCCCAACGAGCCTGATAACGATGGCCTACTATATCTTTAAGGCTTTTTCCTGCTAAATCCATTTTCATGGTTTTTGCTGCTTCGCGAATAGCATTTCCAAGCAAAACGGTTGCTCTGGATGAGGTTGTCATTCCTGTCTTGATGTTTGCCTGAGTATCGACAATAACTTCAATAATGGAACTATCTATTCCCGTTTCTTCGCATAAAATTTGAGTTGCAACCGTATGTATTCCTTGTCCCATTTCAGTCCAACCATGATGCAAAACAACTTTATCGGGTGCAACGATTTCTATTATGACATCGGAATAATCAACCATTCCATTTCCAATTCCACTGTTTTTTATGGCGGTTGCAATACCACAATATTCTGCTTTTTCGTAGTATGGTTTTAATTTATCAAGGCAAGCCCGAATCCCCACTCCCCTAACTCTATCGCCCGTTGCAGTGGTCAAACCATCGGTTAAAGCATTATCGTATCTAAACTGCCAACGATCAAAGCCACCTTGTTTGCAGAGTTCGTCAATACACGCCTCTAGTGCAAAAGCAGCTTGGTTAGCACCAAAACCACGCATGGCTCCGCAAGGTATATTGTTCGTATAAACCGTTTTTGATTCTAAATCTATAACCGGAACAAAATATCCTCCGGTGGCATGACCGGCTATTCTTTCCATTACTTTATTGCCAACCGATGCATAAGCTCCGGTATCGCCAATGGCTCTTAGTTTCATGGCAGTAAGCTTTCCTTTTTCGTCGCATGTCAATGTCATGTCTATCCATACCGGATGACGTTTGGGATGCATACGTAAACTTTCTTCGCGTGTTAAAGTAAGTTTTACCGGCTTTTTCAACCTATACGCAAACAACGATACATGACCTTGAACCGTTATGTCTTCTTTTCCGCCAAATCCCCCGCCATTGGGAACTAATATTACACGTACTTTTTCTTCGGGTAAATTAAGAAGTTGAGCCACCTGTCGCCTATCTTCGTATATTCCTTGACCTGAAGAATAAAGCAAAATGCCATCGTTGTCGGGAAGAGCAATTGCCGTTTCTGTTTCGAGAAATGCATGCTCAATACGTTGTGTTTGAAAGACACCGTGAAATTTATAAGCCGAGCTTGCAATCACTTCATCGGCATTTCCCTGTTTTAAGACACAATTATCCAACAAGTTCGATTTATTTGGATGAACTTGGGGAGCATTTTCTTTTAGTGCTTCGTGAACATCGGTAACGGGCTCGTAAACTTCGTATTCGACCTTGATTTTTGCTGCTGCTTTTTGGGCATTTTCTTTGGAATCTGCAACCACTCCGGCAAGCACATCGCCTATATAGCGAGTTATTTCGCCTTCGGAAATCATTAATGGCCAATCATTGAAAATTAAACCTGTTATTTTATTTCCGGGAATGTCTTTTGAAGTAAAAATACGAACAACGCCTTCTGATTTTTCAGCTTCTGAAATATCTATTTTTAAAACTTTTGCTTTGGGATAATCTGAAAATCGCAATGCTCCGTATAACATGCCTTCAAAAAACATGTCGTTTATGAATTTTCTTTTACCGATAGCTGTTTCAAATGCTTCGTATTTGGGCAGGAATGAACCCACGCCTTTGTGTGAGAAATCGAGTTTAATATCTTCTTTATTTTTGAGTAAATCAGCTGAATAGGAAATAGCCTTTTCAATTTTTTTGTAACCGGTACAGCGGCACAAATGCCACTTTAAGGCTTGTCGAATTTCGTCGATGGTGGGATTGGGATTTTCCTGGAGAAGAAGTTTGGTTCGCATAATAAATCCGGGTGTGCAGAATCCGCACTGAACAGCACCTTTTTCTACAAAAGCTTTGGCAATAAGGTCGCGAATATTTTCGGGAATTCCTTCAAGTGTATAGACTTTAGAGCCTTCGAGTGATGACATTTTAGTAACGCAGCTTAATTTCGCCTTTCCGTCTATTTCAACCAAACATGCACCACATGCTGATTGACCATTACAGCCATCTTTTACCGAAGTTATATTTTGGTCGTTTCGCAAAAAATTCAATAATGTTATAGTTGAATCACCATTATACTCTATTGGTTTTTCGTTTAAATAAAAACGTATCATAACTTATTTTTTTAAATTTAAAAATTGTTCAACTGCACCTATATTCGCCTCAACCGGAGCCGGCATGTGTAAGAGTGGCTGAACGGCATTTAAATCTTTTAGTCCTGAACCGGTTAACAAAATTAACACTTTTTCGTTCTGCTTTATCATATTTTGAGATTGAAGTTTTAAAAATCCAGCATAAGCCGTACTTGCAGCAGGCTCTGAAAAAACACCAAACATTGAAGTTAAGGTTTTAGAAGCATTTAATATTTCTTCGTCAGATACTTTTAAACCCAATCCATTGTATTTTTTTATGTATTTTTTTGCCATATAAAAATTACGAGGTATATCAACCGAAATAGAATCGGCAATGGTCTTACTGGGATTGGAGATAAACGTTTCTGAATCAAGGTTATCAATAATATTACTGCTTCCTTTCGCTTGAACTGCAATTATTTGTGGCATTTTGCAAATAATCCCTAATGCGAGCAAATCTTCAAATCCTTTAAAAACACCCGAAATTATAACTCCATCTCCTACCGGAACAAAAATTTTATCGGGCACATCGCCATTCAACTGCTGAACGATTTCAAATGAAACCGTTTTTTTCCCTTCAATCGTTAACGGATTAAAAGCGGTGTTTCTATTGTAAAATCCATATTTTCGGGTAATTTCGACACTTAAATCAAAAGCCATATCATAATTTCCTGCTACCGGAACAATTTGTGCCCCATACATCATGATTTGTGTTAATTTTGCTTTTGGGGCTGCTGCCGGGACAAAAATCACTGCCTTTTGATTTTGTGCAGCACAAATTCCGGCTAACGAAGAACCGGCATTCCCGGTAGAAGCAGCTACAATTGTTTGAATATTGTTTTCTTTAGCATATGCCGATACAATAGCCGATGCTCTGTCTTTAAATGAAAAAGTCGGGTTTAAACTGTCGTCTTTTAGAAATACAGTTGCACTTTGTTTTTTAATACGATACAAGGGGGTTTTCCCAACTCTTAAGAAAGGTAAGCTGTCGGTATTTTGAATAGGTAACAGTGGCAAAAAATCTTTATTTATAAGAAAACTTAAAAGATTAGCACTTTGTTTCTTTATAGCTGCGTAATTATATAAAACCCTTAAAACTCCCAGAGGGGGAGAATCCGGTTTGTTTTTAGATGAACATCGAGGGCATAAATATTCCGTTTTTTCCGATTCAAAAATAGAATCACAATCGTTGCATTGATACGTTAATTGCATTTTCTTTTTTTAAAGCAAAGATAATGCATTATTCAATATCTGTAAATTTAAAATGGTGTTTATCCCTGTTTAACAATACCGGTTGTAAAATCGAGTTCAGAACCAAATAAGCTATGCGGAATTAAATAAATAATAAAGGTTAAAATAGCCGCAAGTAAAAACCACCTTGGACTTTGATACTTTTTATATAAAACCCACGCTATTAACCACGATAAAACGCTTAAAAGAACTTTATTGTCTGTAAGGTCGTAACCAAAAGGAAAGCCTGTCCAAAATTCGCCAAAAGCGAATTTTTGTACGATAGGCCCGAATATAAATCCTCCCATAACCAAGAATATCAACGTTATCATTGACCATTTCATCGTCAATGCATCATTTTGAAATGCTAAAATCCCTGTATAGTTAGAAAACAACATAGCAAAAAAGATAAAGAAAATATGTAGAATTAAAATCCACGATGGAACAGTTCCTTTAAAACGAACCACCACATCTTTGTCGGATAAAACGATTCGGTCATTTGATTCTTGAAGTTTTTGATAATGAATATTATAAGCATATTTTCCGGCTGCCGGAAGAGAAGGAAGGGAAGCCGTTAAATTACCGGCAGAATCCTCAGACATTATTATTGATGCCAAAGAATCGTTTGTTTTATATCGTTTATAAACCAAAAATGCTTCATATCCCTCTACTTTAGGAGCTGAAACAACTAAATTTGTTCCTGTTTCGGCTGAACGAGGAAGTTTATATTTAATTATTTGCCCTGAAACTTCTTTTTCTCCTTTCAACGGATAGGTAGGACCTGTCATTCGTTGAAAAACAGCTGCAGCTATCGTTATGATAGCTGCAATGATCCACATATACTTTTTTTTCATGCTTATTAATCTCTTCTACCTGTAAAAATGGCAATATAATAAAGCAACGTAGCTAAAGATGCTAACGCTGCCACTACGTAAGTATAAGCTGCCCATTTTAATGCATCTTTTGCTTTGGGATAGGTTTGAGATGTTGTGATTCCACTGTTTGTTAACCATACCAAAGCACGCTGACTTGCATTTATTTCAACAGGTAATGTAATAAAGCTAAATAATGTTGTCAATGCAAAAAGAATGATTCCTCCAAGCATTAAATAAGGAAACGATTGCAACAATAATATACCTGCTAACAATACCCATTGTACCCATTGCGAAGCAAAGCTAACAACAGGAACTAATGCCGAACGCATTTCTAAAAAAGCATATGCATGAGCATGCTGAATAGCATGACCGCATTCGTGAGCGGCAACCGCAGCAGCGGCAACGTTTCTTCCATTATAAACATCGGGACTTAAATTAACCGTTTTAGTTGCAGGATTGTAATGGTCGGTTAGTTGTCCGGGAACCGAAACGACTTTTACATCGGAAATACCGTTTTCGTACAACATTTTTTCGGCTACTTCTTTGCCACTTAATCCATAATTAACCGGGATCGTTGAATATTCACGAAAACGACTTTTAAGTTGTGCTCCGATAAGCCAACTAATGAGCATAAACACTCCAAATATAATCCAAATAGGTCCTATTACCATAGTTGTAAAATTTTAGTTCAAAGATAAATCAAAAAGATTACCAAAAAAAAGACGATGACAATTTGTCAATATTGAATGACAACCTTTTGTTTTGAGGAGTACCTTTCACCGGAAACAATCAAATAATATATTCCACAAGGGAAAAGACTGGTATTTAAATGTATTTCGTTTTCTAATGTCGTATAATCCATAAATTTTTGTCCAAGAGCATTAACAAGAATTAACGTTTTATGACCTGTTGGTAAGTTGCGAATTATCATATTTTCTGAAACAGGGTTCGGAAATATTTTTAATTGTTCGTCTTCGATATTGCTTACATAGGTTGCCGGTTCAAATCGAATTTCAATGTTATTAATAGCACCACTCTTTGTTACTTTTGCTACATGGCTTTTTAAGCCGTTAGTTAACCAATAATATTCGTACGAAGTAGGGCGGTTAATAGTATAGCCAAAATTAAATTGAGCACTAAAAATAGTATCTGTAATATTAACAGTTTCTTTTACGCGGATAGCATCGTATGTGCCATATGGTGTAATAATGGTTCCCCATCCGTCAGCTTCATGTTTCCGATGAATGGTTTGACCATAATAACCATTGTTTGGAATTTGCATCCCGTATGAAGAAATCGAAGAATCGGACGTGCCAAAAGTTAAGGGCAACTTAAAAAATAATTCCGGATTGTCATATTTTACAGGTGTTTGCACTCCATTTATGGTTGCTCCAAAACCTGCTTTGCGATAATACGTACTCGATTTTTTGTAAAAATCATAGTAATCTGAAACGGTTAATCCACCTCCCATTTGTGGTGGCGATTGATTGATAAATGCCAAATTGGCAATTGTAAAATTAAATACAACGTTATAAACAATAGGAGTTGAGGTAACGGGTATAATGGTGTCTGACCTTTGATTATTCAATGATAATTGACTAAAATCCCATGTTGTATTTGCTCCTGTTAGGTTGGGATCAAAATTGTTGATATTTCCTGTTTTATAGAAAATAGTATCATTTACTGTTGGCAAATCGTATTGAGTGATTGTGATTTGCGCAAACGCACGAATCGAAATGCAAAATGAAAATATAAAAAACAACTTTTTCATATAGCTTTTAAATAAAACGTTCAAATATACAAATTTATCAATAATATGATTCTGATTTAGAAACAAAAGAGGCCGTCCTTTTTTAGACCGCCTCTCATTTGTAGAAATCGATTGAACTTAATTAATCGTTAAATTCGTATTTATTGATTAAGTCATGTAGTAAGGGCTCAATAATGGATAATAGTTTTTGTTCTTTATCATCCGGATTGTTTTCGTCAAATGTTGTTGAGTTGAGTACATCGCCATTGTTTTTAAGGTAGATTTGATTTCCTTCAATCCATACAACATTGCCACCGGGGAGCAATTGACCAAGAAGTGTTTTTTCTTCAGAATAACGAGGTTCGTCTAAAATAACCAAATCGGCTCCAACATGAACTAGTCCAAAATCGTAAATATCGTCTGATTCATGAGCAATTAAAGCAAAATCAACTTTCGGATGACGCAGTAGGTTTTCAACATTTGCATCGTGGTTGGGGTTGTTGTAAAAATATTCACCATTAAAATATACCCCTTTACGGGTTAAACTGCTAAAAAATACAGAGGGTTTTATTTCGTGCAATTTGGCATTTAAGAGATTAGCAAATTCTTGCGACACAAAGTTTGCTGCAATAATTGGAATACGGGCATTTTCTGGCCGTTTAAAGTGTGAAAGAATGATTTTGCCTGGCACGTCAATACTTCCGCCATATGCAGGTGCTAAGTGCATAAATACACCGGGACCGGCATTGATTTCAATGATACCAAAATTGCCTTCTGTCCACGGTTTAGAAATATCCTGAGCCAAGACATCAATACCTAAACAGCGTACATTAAAATACGAAGCAATATCTTCAACCATTTTTACATTGAGTGGATGAATTTTATCGGTAACATTGATAGAAACACCACCGGCTGAAATGTTAGCAACACGACGCAATGTAATACGTTCGCCAGCTTTAGGAACATCGTTTAGTGTTAACCCTTGTAATTTAAGGAATTCGACTAAATTATCGTCGATTTTAATTTTGCATAATGGTGAACGAGCATTGTCTAAACGAATAATTTTTTTATTTTCTTCTTCAATTAGCTTTTCAATTGTATTGGTTCCGTCGCCATCCACATAAGCAGGAACGCGTTCGAGAGCGGCAACGAATTTTCCGCCAACTGCTAATAAGCGGTGGTCTGTTCCGTATATTTGCTGTTGTACTAGAGCACCATCAAAATTTACACCTTCTTCCTGAGCCGCTTTAACTATTTTATTAAATGCTTCGATAGCTTGTGCTTCGCTTTCTATACCGGTTGTAACTCCTTGCCCCTTATGTCCGGCAACGGGCTTGACAACTACAGGGAAAGATAACTTACGAACAGCTTCTAATATTTCTTCTTCGGTATAGCAATTTGTTCCTTGCGGAGTTGGGAAACCACATTTTACAAGAAAATCGCCTACCATATCTTTATACATAGTAAACTCGGTATCTTTTATTCCGTCATTGTGAAAGGTTGTGGAGCGTCCTCTTAATTGTTTTTTGCCATAACCCCACATAAATTGGTTTTCTTCAAAAAGATAAATAACCGGAATATCGCGTTTTAAACCGGCTTCGACTAACGAATAAATAGTGGGTCCACCAAACAACGTTTTATCGAATTTTGCTTGTAAATCAAGCCATTGTTTTGTAAAATCGAAATCATCATCGTTTGAAATGGCATAAAACCAGTCTGAAACTAAATAAACAGCTTCTTTTGCAACTTTTTTATCAAGGTATTCAATAGCAACAACATATTCGTCGCCATCGGTCGAAATGGAATATTTATTTATAAATAAGTCAATATCCATTTTCAACGTTTCGAGTAAAACCTTGCAGAACAAATCGATAACATAAGGAGTTTCCCATTCCGTAGCTTTCGGAAAAACTTTTGAAATTTGTTCTTTGTAGAAATTTACACTATCGCCTATGGGTGAAATAAATATATTAAAAACCAAGGCAGCACGATCCAAATAAAAATTAGGACCGGTGTAAGCTTGAAATTTGCTTACTTTAAAGTCATTTTCGCGATACATTTTTAATTTAAACTCCTCTATTTTTTCATTTTCGTAACCTAATTGTTCTTTAATTTTTTCAATAAGCTGACGTGCAGCTTCTAAATTTTTTTCGGTTTCTTCGTTTGTCATAGCCTATAAATTTTAAGAAACCAAAATTAAATCATTTTTTTCAATCTTTATCAATTTTTTGTATTTTTTTTGTATTGTTTTATTTTATTGATATTTAGTGTTTTACGACATGGCTTTTGGTGGTTTTAAATAACAATAAATAGTCATGCTTATTTTTCTAATAGTTCTTTAAAAAAAACGATTATTTTTGCGGGCAAAAACATGAATACTTTACGTTTTAGTTCATTAGAAGAGTCGTTCAAGCATAAGCCAATAGCTGTAATACAAACAAAATCAATCCCCGAAGAATTTGGGAGATGTGTATTTGACAAAACTAAAATGCGGAAATATTTATCATCCGAAGCATTTCAACACATTCTTCATTCTATAGAAAACAACGAACGAATTTCCCGAAAAATTGCAGACCAAATTGCCTTAGGCATGAAAACATGGGCAATAGAAAACGGAGCAACGCATTACACACACTGGTTTCAGCCCTTAAACGAAGCCAGTGCCGAAAAACACGATACTTTTTTCGAACCGGACAAAGATGGATTTATAATTGAAAATTTTTCGGGTGATAAACTGGTTCAACAAGAGCCCGATGCATCGAGCTTTCCAAGCGGTGGCATTCGCAGCACTTTCGAAGCAAGGGGCTATACTGCATGGGATCCGTCTTCTCCTGCTTTTATTCTTGGCAAAACGCTCTGTATTCCATCCATTTTTATTTCTTTCACCGGCGAAGCTCTTGATTTTAAGATGCCGCTACTCAAATCGCTTAAAGCAATCGAAAAAGCAACGTATTCGCTCACCTCTATTTTTTTTGAAAAACCTCAAAACGCTACGGTTACTTTTGGTTGGGAACAAGAATATTTCTTGGTCGATGAGTCGCTTTACAATGCTCGTTTCGATCTTATACTAACCGGCAGAACCTTACTTGGACATGCATCAGCAAAAGACCAACAACTCGAAGATCATTATTTTGCAAGCATTCCGGAACGTGTTAAGGCTTTTATGTCCGATTTGGAAATAGAAGCTTGGCGATTGGGAATCCCATTAAAGACACGACATAACGAGGTTTCACCCAATCAGTTTGAGTGTGCTTCTATATTCGAAGAGGCAAATTTAGCCAACGACCACAATATTCTTTTAATGGATATTATGCGAAAGGTTGCCGAAAGACATAATTTTAAAGTCTTATTGCACGAAAAACCCTTTTCAGGAATAAACGGCTCGGGAAAACATTGCAATTGGTCGCTAATGACGAAGAATGGAATAAATTTACTATCTCCGGGACACACTTCTGAAAGCAATTTACGATTTTTATCATTTATTGCAATCGTTATAAAAGCGGTATATGAGCATTCAGAATTGCTTAAGGCAGCGGTTGCTTCTTTAGGAAACGAATTCCGTTTAGGCGGAAACGAAGCTCCACCCAACATTATAAGTGTTTTCTTGGGTAAAACCATTTCGTCTGTTTTAGAAGAAATTGAACGTACGGTATCAAAAAACAATATGACTGTTTCGGACAAAAAGGCTTTAAATCTCGATATTAGTAGTATTCCCGAGATTTTGCTCGACAACACCGACCGAAATCGCACCTCACCCTTTGCTTTTACCGGCAATCGATTTGAATTTAGAGCTGTAGGTTCGTCTGCCAATCCTGCTGCTGCTCTTATTGCTCTTAACACTGCCGTTGCCGAACAAATGACAGAATTTGAAAACCTATTTAAAATTAACTTAAAAAAAGCAAAAGAAGAGGCGCTTTTAAAAACCATTCAAACCTTCTTTTCTGCATCAAAAAAGGTTGTATTTGATGGAAATGGTTACTCAAAAGAATGGCTCAATGAGGCTAAAAAAAGAAAACTATCTACAACAAACTCTGCTGTTGATGCGCTGAAAGCATACATTAGTCCAAAAAGCATCGAATTATTTCAAAAACATTCGGTGTTTAAAAATTACGAATTAGAAGCTCGGTATGAAATACGCCTTGAATTTTATATTAAAAAACTTCAAATAGAATCGAGGGTTTTAGGAAATCTAATTGATAATCACATTATCCCTGCATCACTAAAATACGAACAATTATTGCTCGACATCATCACAAAATATAAAATGCTTCAAGTTAATGATTCTCAATATGCTATGCACCAACAATTATTAAATGAACTGAACGAACATACACAAGCCATTTATAAGTTAAAAAATGAAATGGAAAACGAACGAAAAAACGCGAATGCAGAAAGCAATATTCGTATAAAAGCTCAGCTGTATTCAACAAAGGTCAAACCATATATGGAAAACATTCGATATCATGCAGATAAGATCGAATTAATTGTTGACAACCAATATTGGCCTCTTCCTAAATATCGCGAACTATTATTTATTCGATAACATTTTTTTAGATACCTTTGCAAATCGCATAAAACTTAACTAAATGAAAGAAATTATTGTAAGTGGTATTCGCTCAACAGGTAACCTTCACCTTGGCAACTATTTTGGAGCAATTAAAAACTTTCTGAAACTTCAGGAACAACATCATTGTTATTTCTTTATTGCAGATTTTCATTCGCTGACTACGCATCCCACTCCCGAAAATCTTTTTGGAAACACCAAACAAGTATTGGTTGAGTATTTGGCATGTGGCATCGACCCCGAAAAGTCGGTTTTATATCGCCAAAGTGATGTTCGTGAAATAACGGAACTTTATCTGTTACTCAACATGAATGCTTATTTGGGCGAATTGGAACGCTGTACAACATTTAAGGAAAAAGCTCGCAAACAACCCAATAACGTAAACGCCGGATTATTGACCTATCCTGTTTTAATGGCAGCCGACATTATTATTCATAAAGCACATAAGGTACCGGTCGGAAAAGACCAAGAACAACATTTAGAAATGACACGAAACTTCGCTGCTCGTTTCAACAGAATGTACGGTGTAGATTATTTCCCCGAACCTGTTGCTTATAATTTTGGTGAACAACTTGTAAAAATACCGGGTTTAGATGGAAGCGGAAAAATGGGAAAATCGGAAGGGAATGCCATCAACTTAGCCGACAGCCCCGAAATTATTCGCAAAAAAGTAATGAAAGCCGTTACCGACAGTGGTCCCACCGAACCCAATCAACCTATGGCCGAATCGGTTTCCAATCTTTTTAAAATTATGCAAGTAATGTCAAGCCCTGATACGTATCAATATTTCTTAGAAAAATACAATGATTGTTCTATCCGTTATGGCGATATGAAAAAGAAAATAGCCGAAGATATTATACTTTTTACAAATCCAATCAGAGAAAAAATCGAAGCATTATCAAACGATCATGATTACCTTAGAAAGGTTATTCGTATGGGAGAGGAAAAAGCACGTGCAAGTGCTTCAAAAACATTAAATGAAGTAAGAGAGATTATTGGATTTAAAGCATTTTAAAAAAAATGCTACTGTTAATGGAAGCTTTGGAATTTTTTGGTATCGGTACGCGGATTTATACAAATTACCGGAATTTTAGCATTGTTTGCAATAATCTCTTGCTCTTCGGCACCAAAAATAAAATCGGTAAAGCGTGGATCTTTGGTTGTCATAATAAGCAAGCCATCTGCCTTAATTGTATTTGAAAACTCAATAATGGCCTCTTCAAATTTTTTATCAGAAGGTGCTATGTGAATTTCATAATTTATTTCGCGTTCTTCAAAATATTTTTTAGCAAAAAGCAAATTGGCTTTTACTTTTTTCAAATATACCTCGTCGGTAATATTTACAACGTATAAAACCATCGTAGAGTTGAAGTAAACTGAAATATAGTGTGCCCATTTTAATTTTTCCTTGTTTTCAACCGTAAAATCAACGGGGACTACGATTTTTGAGAAATAAACATCACCTGAAGGCTTATCTTGAACAACAATAAATGGAATAATTGAATTAGCAATAACTTTTAATGCTTTGCTGCCAATCAGTTTTTGCATGCCCGTAATTCCGTGAGTTCCCATAACAACAAAGGTGGCCGAAATTTCGTCGGCTTTTTCTTTGATAGCATCGTAAATAGTTCCATCTTTTGCCGCAAATTCTATTTCTACATCACCGGGTAACGAGGCTTTTGAAACAAATGATTTCAATTGTTCTATGGCATCAACTATTTCTTTTTCCTTCTTTACTACATTAAATACTACAATCTTAGCATTAATTTTTTTGGCTAAAATAACGGCATGCTGTAAAGCATTTATAGCAACCTCAGTAAAATCGCAGGGGACTAATAGCGTTTTTTTATTTTTTTCCATAAACAACTTTTTTTGATATATCAATAAAAGATTAACTTTGTGGTTTAATTTTGGCAAAGCTAATAAAAATTTAACGAATTGTTAAAATATTTATTAATATTATTTTTCATTGTTTCCTATGCTCGTCTTTTTGCTCAATTTGATGAGACAGGTTTCCCTTTAATTCAAAATATTCCACCCAAAGCATATGGATACGAAAGTCAAAATTTTGCTATAACACAAAATAATCAAGGAATCTTTTTTATTAGCAATGTAAGCGGTATTCTTCAATACGATGGAATTCACTGGAACTTGATACCGGCTCAAGGTATTCCAAGGCTTTGCAGCGACAAAAAAGGCAATGTTTATGCAGGATTATACAAAGACTTTGGTATAGTAACACAAGGCGAAAAAAACAAGTACGAATTTCACTCCTTAGTTCCATCACAACGTTTAAAAGAAAAAATTGGCGATGTTTCTTCTTTAATAAGCTACCGAAACGAAATCCTTTTTATTGGAAATTACTCTTACTTGTATTCATACAATGGCAGAAATATAAACGTCATCGATAGCACATCAAATTTACTGGAGCTATATACCATCAACGATAAACTTTTTGTATTCAAAGAACCCGGTGGATTGTATCAATATGCCAATGGCAATATGATTTTGTGGCTAAGTTCTCAATCACTCAATAATAAAATTATAGAGTTCTTAATACCGTATTACGACAAATTTTTAATTAAATTTAGGAACGAAAAATCTATCTTTATATTAAATAAATCGGGAGAAATTGTTCCTTTTTCAAATGAAATTGAAGACTATTTAGACGAACATCAGTACTCTTGCTTTATCATGACTCCCGACTCTGTTTATGTTTTTGGCACACACAGAGGAGGGATTATTGGCATGAACACAAAAGGGCATGCATTGTTTGAGTTATCAACCGACAACCTGCTGCTAAATGACAATATAAATGACTTATTTATAGACAAATGGAACAACGTATGGGTTTCACTGAATAATGGACTCTCTAGAATAGAAATCTATTCTGCATTTTCATATTTTTCAACAGTAAATGGTGTAAAGGGTGGCGTTTCCGACATTTGCCGATTTAACAATAAGGTTTATATTGCTACTACACAAGGGCTTCGCTATTTAGATAAAACGAATTTTCAAAAGCAAACCGTTCATGGAAACATGTTTAAATTGGTAAAAGAAATTCAGGTCGATTGTAATAAACTTCTTGCCACACCAAGCGGATTACTTGTAAGTACCGATAATGGATTATATTTTATAGACAAAAACGATAAAGTACAAGTTTTAAATAAAGAGCATATTTTTGAAGATTTTTTAGCTATTGATTCAACTTACAAACAAATTGTTATTTGCCTTAATAACGGATTAGGGATCATTGAATTTAAAAACAACAAACCTATATTTCGTCAGCTTAAAACAGATTTTTTCGACCACACACGGACCATTGCTAAAGATGCACAAGGCAGCTACTGGCTGGGCTCAGATTATAATGGAGTTTATAATGTTTCGATCGATTTGGAAAAGTATTCTGTTAAAACCATTGGGCACTATAAAACAGGAAAAGGATTCCCTGCAAATATCGGTTGGGTTGACGTTTATTCAACAAAAAGAGGTGTTTTATTCAGTACACAAAGTGGACCCTTTCTTTTTGATTATGCAAACAAATCATTTGTTGCCGACACATTTTTAATTCCTGATCTAAAAACCTGGATTTTCCCGCTTAAAGAAGATCACTATCATAATATTTGGTATAGTTCCGGAAAAGAAGGAATATATGAAAAAGAAACAGGTGTTGCATTTTATTTAAAAAAGAATCAATACAAAATTGTAAAAAATCCTTTCAAAGTTATCAGAGAGTTTACAATAGAATCAATATTTCCAGATTTAAATGCAGTAACTTGGTTTGGCACATTTGATGGTTTAATTCGCTTTGATGCTAAAAAATTAACACAAGACACCAGCAAATTATCACTGTTTTTATCTTCATTTATTGCCGGTAACGATACCATTGTAGCCTCATCCACATGGTCAAATAACGACGAACAAGTATTTATTAATTATAAAAATCATAATATTCGTTTCGATTTTATTGCACCCTATTTTGATGCAAAAAACAATATTCAATATCAGTATTATTTAGAAGGATTCGATAAAAATTGGTCAGATTGGACAACCAATACATTTAAGGAATACACCAACTTATTTGAAGGTAATTATGTTTTTCATGTTCGTGCTAAAAATATATATGGTACGATTTCTAACGAAATGGTTTATCATTTTAAAATCCTGGCTCCCGTTTACAGGCAATGGTATGCATATTTAATATACATAATTTTATTGGCAAGCTTAGTGCTCATGATTTTCCAGTGGCGAGCCTATTCTTTTGCACAGGAAAAACATCATATTGAAACCTTGCTGAATATTAGAACTAAACAACTTGCCGAAGAAAAAGAAAAAGTAGATGAGCTTATTCGCAATATTCTTCCCGAAGAAACGGTTCAATCGTTAAAAGAAAATGGCTTTGTAGAAAAGAAAAAATACTCGTTGGTTTCTGTTTTATTTGCCGATGTTCAAGGGTTTACGCATATTACAGAGCAAATGAGCCCCGAAATGCTTATAGACGAACTAAACTTGGTGTTTAAAAATTTCGACGACATTTGTGACCAATATGGAGTAGAAAAAATCAAAACGATTGGCGATGCATATATGTGTGCCGGTGGCGTTCCTAAGAAAAACAGAACCAACCCTATTGACGTTACGTTAGCTGCCCTTAAAATGCAACATTTCATCAAAAACAACAAAGAAATTTTCAAATATCAATGGTCAATCAGGGTTGGGATTCATTCGGGTACCGTAGTTGCCGGGGTGGTTGGAAGCAAAAAATTCTCGTACGATATATGGGGCGATGCGGTTAACATTGCTTCACGCATGGAATCGTCAAGCGTTGCCGGAGAAATAAACGTATCCGGAGATGTGTACGGAAGAATTAAAGACTATTTTGAATGCGAATACCGAGGCAAATTACCGGTAAAACACAAAGGCGAAATCGACATGTACTTTGTAAAAGGCATAAAAAAAGAAATGGCAATGCCCGAAAATCCGAACGAACCCAATGATAAATTCCGACTCAAACTTCAATTCTTAAAATACGATGACCTGGAAGAGTTTGTATTGCTTAAATTAGAAAAATCATTACCAAACAATTTATATTACCACGACTTAAAGCATACCATTGACGTAATAACACAAGTTGAAATGCTTGCTCTGGGCGAAAAGGTTAGCAGAGAAGAATTGTTGCTATTAAAAACGGCCGCTTTGTTGCACGATACCGGCTTTATGAAAGGATACGACGATCACGAAGAATTAGGAGTAAGATTTGCTCGTGAAATATTGCCACAATACGGATATCGTCAGGATCAGATTGACATTATTTGTCGGTTGATTTTAGCAACAAAATTTCCACCCGACCCCCAAGACCACTTAGAGCAAATAATTTGCGACGCCGATCTGGATTACTTAGGACGTAGTGATTTTATTCCCGTCTCGCAAAACTTATTCCGTGAACTTTTTGAGCGTGGAAAAATTCGCTCTGTTGACGCATGGAATAAAATGCAATACGAATTTATAAGAAAACATCAATACTTTACAGAAACAGCCAAACGGAAAAGAAATATTAATAAAACCAATCAGTTGGACGAATTAGACAAGCTTGTATAATATGAAGAAAAGAATTTATATCGTGGCAGGAATTATTCTTGGCATCCTATTGTTCGACCAAATTTTAAAATGGTATATTAAAACCCATTTTATGTTAGGCGAAGATTATAAAATTTTTGATTGGTTTTATATTCACTTCACCGAAAATCCGGGAATGGCATTTGGACTCACCCTTTCAAGCGGCGATGTTGGCAAGCTTATTCTTTCTCTTTTACGATTAATAGCAGCCATTGCTATTGGATGGTACCTTGTTCGCTTAATAAAAGAAAAAGCAAAAATTATTTTTATAAGCGCCATTTCCTTTATTTGGGCAGGTGCCGTAGGAAACATCATCGACAGTTTATTTTACGGTATAATTTATAGTAGCAGCGAAGGACAATTGGCACAGTTATTCCCTCACGAAGGCGGATATGGCACTTTTCTTCACGGAAAAGTGGTTGATATGCTCTATTTCCCTTTAATCGAAGGGCACTTCCCTTCGTGGTTTCCTATATGGGCAAATGAACCATTTATTTTCTTCAGACCTGTTTTCAACATTGCCGACTCGTCTATTACTGTTGGCGTTGTTTTAATTATTCTTTTCTATAACAAAATTTTTCCAAAAAAAATAAATTAATAATTTATTTTTTGTATTATTGTATCAAAATTTAACTTTATCCTATTATGAAAAAGATTACTTTTTTAATCATAACCTTCGCCGCTTTCTTTTGGAGTTGTAATAACAACTCAAACCAAAGCCTTAATGACAACGATTCAACAACATTTAACAAAGACACGGTTCATACGAATCGTGTAAAAAAAATATTTTATAATGTTCCATCACCCATCGAAATGTCTTCGGTTATCCAACGAAGCGGAGCTCAGTTTAAAAGCGACGTTCTTTGTTCTTACAAAGGCATCGAAAAATACACCTCAACTTCAAAACAAGCATTGCTACTTGGTGTATATGGCAGCGACTTATCATATGTTCGTTTGTTTGAACAAATACAATTAGCCATTAATTATTTATCGTCCATAAAAAAACTCTGCGATGCAATAGAAATACCCGAAGATCAAGGTTCAAGAGCTATTCAGCGTATGGAAAAAAATATTGACAACAAAGACTCATTGCTTCAAATTATTTCTGAAACATATGCTTCGGCCGACAGTTATTTAAAAGACAATGATCGCGGCAATACCGCAACATTAGTTATTCTTGGTGGATGGATTGAATCGCTATATATTGCAACTCAAATAGCCGATTATGCAAACCCATCGAATAAAGAAATTGTCGATAGAATTGGCGAACAAAAATACTCTCTAGGTAATATGATTGAGCTGATTAAAGCTTATCCCGAAGATAAAGATTTACAAACATACTTACCTATGCTTGAAGACTTAAAATCAATTTACGATAACGTAAACATTGAATACGTAAAAGGAAATGTTGTTACCGATCAAGACAAAAAAATGACCACCATTTATAGTGTTGCAAAAGTTGATTTTAGTAAAGAAACGTTTGATAAAATTAAAACCTTAGCGAAACAAATACGTACAAATATTGTAAAATTCTAATGAACAAAATTATGAAAACAATTAGTATATTCATATTGGCAATGATATTGGGAACGGGTGCTGCTTTTTCTCAATGTAAAGGTTTTACAAAGAAAGAATGTGTTCCTCAAATTAAGCCTTTTACATACAATGGACAACTGAACATGGCCGTACTAAATCCGGGTGATGTTGCAGAGCTTGTGGTAACTTTTTATAAAGGACAAGATTACAGGCTTTTTGTATGTTCACAAGAAAACTTAGGGAAGATCGAGTTTAAACTCTTAGATTCCGAACGAAACACTTTATTTTATAATAAAGAACACGACTATGTAAATTTTTGGGACTTTCATTCCAATGCTACACAACAACTTATTGTACAAGTTAGGGTTCCTCAAGTAGAGGAAGAAGTTACCGTAGCAGCTAGCGGTTGTGTTTCTATATTAATCGGATTTAAAGAATAGCTATTCTGCTTTTTGCCTGATTATAGAGCGGCTCAATTCGTCCATTCGCACATAGTTTCTAAAATGTTTTCGCGTTTGCTTTTCAAATTTTTCTAATTCTTCAGGACTTATTTCATCAATAAAACAAGTTGGGTCTTCACCAAAAACATCGCCTGTATGGTAATAAGCCATAACTCGGCAACCTCCGCATGTCCAATTATATTTGCATGTGCCACATTTTCCTCCGAGCGAAGGTCGATGAACAATTTTTTTCATTAAATCCGATTCGTACAAGATCTCTTTTAATGGGCGTGTATAAACATTTCCTGCCGACATATTATCGGAAAGTAAAGGGCAAGGAGCAACATCACCTGCCGGATTAACGGCATAAAACGACCCTACCCAACAACCAATCGATGGATGAGCAGGAACCGGATGTTGAAATGCCTTTTCGCCTGTTAATGCTTCATAATCATTCGGGTTTAAAAAAAATGGGACAAAACTCACAAACCCGTGATGCGATTTCATTAATGCCGGATGTAAATAATTCTTCAGAATTTCTTTATCAAACATTAATTCTTTATGTGGTGAATTTCTTGGGGTAAAGGGAATTCGATTAAAGGGCAAACTCATGGAACGGATTTTAGCTATTGTGTTATTAAACGTTTCGCAATTAAAACGTCCCATCGTAACCGATATATTTACATTTATATTGTATTTCTGCAATAGGTCTAACTTTTCTAAAAACAACTCGATCTCACGATAGCGAGTAGCTTTATTTTCCTCATCAAATGAATTAATTCCCAACGAAATCAACAAATTATTGTCTAATAAATGTTTTAATTGAATTACCAACTCCTCCGTTAAAAGCGAACCATTCGTCGAAATGCCTATTTTAAAACCCATTCGATGAGCCGTTTCTAATAATAAAAGAGCATCTTTTCTTAGAAAAAACTCTCCCCCCGAGAAGTCGATAAAGGTAGTTCCTACATCCTTTGCCGGCTCTAAAATATATCGAATAATATCGTCGGCACTTTTATCGTTTTCCCATTTATTTGGCTGATTAGAACCACTCGAACAATACTCGCAGCGAAAATTACACCTTCTTGTTGTCTCTAAATAAAGCGTATGAAACATTGTTAGTATTTATATAAAATCTTTATTAAGACTCTAAATTGAAACATATAGTTGCAATATTTTTACCAAAAGTACTGATAAAATATTTATATTAAGTCCTAAGTTCAATTAGTAAGTGCAACTTTTTTAACAGGTCGATTTAGTTTATGAA
>ENA-UOWE01000311-UOWE01000311.1-activated-sludge-metagenome-genome-assembly--contig:-NODE-311-length-72131-cov-31.605611_pt1 | contig 72131 bp, 65 predicted proteins | sample MGYA00249841_ERZ761562 | MGnify/ENA primary metagenome ERZ761562 (study PRJEB28883, sample SAMN05720200) | activated sludge metagenome | isolation source: Anaerobic digester | place: Japan... | reverse complement strand
GGGCTCGCAACCAAGGGTCATCAAAACAAAAAGTGAGCGTGGAGAGGCTTGGATATCACCCCTCGATGGGGCTCGCAACCAAGGGTCATCAAAACAAAAAGTGAGCGTGGAGAGGCTTGGATATCACCCCTCGATGGGGCTCGCAACCAAGGGTCATCAAAATAAAAAGTGAGCGTGGAGAGGCTTGGATATCACCCCTCGATGGGGCTCGCAACCAAGGGTCATCAAAATAAAAAGTGAGCGTGGAGAGGCTCGAACTCTCAACCAATGGCTTAAAAGGCCACTGCTCTGCCATTGAGCTACACGCCCAGCGACAAGCATTTTATCACGGGCTGGAAGGTACGTCAATTCTTTAAAAAAACAGGACGCGGGAAGCCGCGTCCTGCAGGAACCTGTCAAATGGGATTAGCGTCGGCGGAACCCACCGCGATCACCACCACGGTCATTGCCGCGCCGGTCATCGCGCCGTCCACCAGAACCGCCCGGGCGGCTGCCACCTCCGGAGGGGCGACCACCACGGTCATGTGCCTGGGCTTCCTCAACAGACCAACCTTCCAGCACTGCCTGGCGGGAAAGACGAATCTTGCCGGCATCGTCAATTCCGGTGATCATAACGGAAATCTCATCACCCATCGATACCACGTCTTCCACTTTGTTGACGCGTTCCGAATCCAACTGTGAAATATGGACCAATCCATCGGTGCCGGGCAGGATTTCCACAAATGCACCAAATTCTGCAATCCGGACAACCTTGCCGGTATAAATGCGACCAATTTGGGGAATTTCCACCAGGCTTTCGATTTTTTCCCGGGCTTTGGCTTCCGCCACGCCGTCCACGGCAGCGATATAAACAGTGCCGTCATCATCAATGTCGATCTTGACGCCGGTTTCTTCCTGGATGCCGCGGATAATCTTTCCACCGGGTCCAATGATGGCGCCGATTTTATCCACTGGAACCTTCAGGATCGTGATGCGCGGGGCATGGGGTTTCATCTCCGGGCGGGGGGCAGGGATCACTTCGAGCAGCTTATCCATGATGAATAAGCGGGCTTCCCGTGCCTGTGCCAGGGCTTTGGACATAATCTCGGCAGTGATGCCCTTGATCTTGATATCCATCTGCAGGGCAGTGATGCCGCTGGTTGTCCCGGCGACCTTGAAATCCATGTCGCCCAGGTGATCTTCCAAACCCTGGATATCCGTAAGGATGGTGTAGCGGTCGCCTTCCTTGACCAAGCCCATCGCAACACCGGTTACAGGGGCTTTGATGGGGACGCCGCAGTCCATCAATGCAAGCGTGGAACCGCAGACGGATGCCATGGAGGACGAGCCATTGGAAGCCAGCACTTCCGAAACCAGCCGAAGCGTGTAAGGGAATTCGTCTTCCGGGGGAATGACAGGGATAAGTGCCCGTTCCGCCAGCGCACCATGACCGATTTCGCGGCGGGAGGAACCCCGCAACATTTTCACTTCGCCAGTGCTGTAGGGCGGGAAATTGTAATGGTGAATATAACGCTTGCTGTCGTTGGGGGAGAGATTGTCCAGTTCCTGGGCTTCCTTGGGGGTGCCAAGGGTTGCCAGGGTCAGCACCTGGGTTTCACCGCGGGTGAACAAACCGGAGCCATGGGCGCGCGGGGAAATATTCACTTCACACCAGATTGGTCGAATCTCGGTGGGAGTGCGACCATCAGGGCGCTTGCCGCTTTCCACGATCCGCGAGCGAACAACCTGCTTGTAAGCTTCCTCAAACGCCTGCTTGACGGCAGGGACCAGGGCTTCATCTTCCCCGGCAATGGAGGCAATAATTTCCTCTTCCAGGGCTTGCATTGCCTGGCTAAGACCAGCCTTGTCATGGGGGGCATCCAGATTTTCGTGGATACGGGCAGACGACATTTGCGTGACTTTTTCCAGCATGGATGCATCCAGCGGGAAGGTGGGAACTTCACGCTTGGGTTTGCCGAGCTCGGCAGCCATTTGTTTCTGAAGTTCCACCAGGGACTGGATGGATTGATGTCCGAGCATGAGGGCTTCCACCATCACATCTTCCGGGATCTCAATGGCGCCACATTCAACCATCAGGATGGCATCACTGGTTCCGGCAATCCGCAGGTCCAGATCAGAGACTTCCATTTGCTGGAAGGTGGGATTCACAATAAACTGACCGTCCACACGAGCCACCCGGACTGCACCAACCGGTCCAGCCCAGGGGATATCTGAAATCATCAGGGCAGCCGAAGCGGCATTGACAGCCAGGATGTCCAGCGGGTTTTCCGGATCTGCGGAAAGAGAGAACATGATCACCTGGACTTCGTTGCGGATGTCCTTGTTGAAGAGCGGGCGGATGGGGCGGTCCGTGAGACGTGCCACCAGAATGGCATCCTCACCCGGGCGACCTTCACGGCGGAAGTAGGAGCCGGGAATCCGACCACCTGCATACAGGCGCTCTTCGTATTCCACGGTCAAGGGGAAGAAATCCGCTGCATCGCGCGGTTGAGCGCTCATGGTGGCAGCGGCGAATACAATGGAGTCACCCAGACGAACGGTGACCGAACCACCTGCCTGGTGGGCAAGTTTGCCGGATTCAAATGTTACCGGACGACCGCCCACGGTGGTCGTATAAATATGATTTTGAGGTTGCATGTTGTACTATCCCTTTTTGTCCGCCTGGTCAGGGACTGAAAATTGCCGGGGACATCCCGTCCCAATCAATTTTCAATTCCCGACCAGCGTGACCGAATGAATTCCGCATAAAAAGCGAGTAGATGGCAAAACCACCACCATCTACTCGCAGCAATGCGGGTTTATCGCTGGCGCAGGTTGAGCTTTTCAGCCAGCGCCACGAAACGACCGTAATCCTTTCGGCGAAGGTATGCCAGCAGTCGGCGGCGCTGCCCAACGAGTTTCAGCAATCCACGGCGGGAGCTGTTATCGTGAGGGTTGGCGCGCAGGTGCTCGGTAAGCTGCTGGATTCGCCGGGTGAGAATGGCGACCTGGACTTCCGGCGAACCGGTATCGGTATCGTGCCGGGAATAGTCCGTGATCAATTTTGTTTTGTCTTCCTTTGTCATAACCATGACGTCTGCTTCTCCTTTTTGAATGTTTTTTGAGCAGGTCTCCATACCCGCAGCGTTAACCGCGGGCAGGTCCAGTCCGTGGGATGGATTATACCATAAATTCGGTCCATTCTGACTGCGGCGTGGTGGTCTTACCCATTAGCTTCTCCCTCCCGGGTCTGGCGGGGAAGGACGGTTCGCAGGGCTGCCTGATCTTCTATGGGAAATGCGGATAGACTGCGGTGCACCAACCGGACAAGTTCCGGGTTTTTCCCGGCGGATAATTGCTGTTGCAGGAAGTATCTGGTTTCACCGGGCGAGATCCTGGCAAGGGTGGTAATGATATCAATGTAAATGGGCTGCAGGCTGGGTTGGGGAGAGTGAAGCAGCGGGTCCAGAAGGCGGAATACGGCAGGGAGATTTTGGAATGATGAATCCTGCACCAGTGGAATCAATAAACTCAACCCCATTCTGCGAAGGAAAGGGCTGGGTCCGGATATCCAATGACTGACCAGTTCCAGGTGTCGAATGGATGCCTCACGGCGCAGTCGGGCTGTTCCCCGGTGGTACAGTTCCTCCAGATAAACTGTATCCGTCTCTTCCCTGCTCCAGTCGGACAACCGTTCAATGACGTGATTCAAATGGCTTGATGGAAGTTGTCCCAGGAGGATGGCGGCAACCTGGCGGGTTTCCAGGTTTTCTTTCTGCCAGAGGAGATCCGCCAATGCCAGGGCTGAATCCGGGTTTTGTTGAACCAGGGGGTAAAATGCCTGTTCCAATTGAACCAACACAATCGGTGGGACGTGATAGGATGGAACCAGGCGTTGTGCTGCCACTCCATCGCCGGGCTTGTAGGTCAGATCGGCATAAGTCTCCAGCAACTCCAATAATGCACGCTGAAAGAGAACCGGGCGGGCGAAATATGCTCCCAGTTCAACCAGGGATGCTTTTAATTGATCCAGTCTGACAGCAGGCATTGTGCTTTCGAATTAATATGCCCGGGCAAAATACGTTTTTTCCGTTGCAGGTTGACCGCAATAGATGCACTTCCCGGTTCCGCCAGGCTGATCCAATGGAATGCAGCGGGTGGTTGCCTTTGTCTCTTCCTTGATTTTTGTCTCGCAGTCTGCGCTGCCACACCACCAGGAGAATGCCCAGCCATTTTGGACCACTTCCTGGAATTCATTGTAATCTTTTGGATCGTACATGTGGGCATCCCGAAAGTCCCGGGCGCGGTTGTAAAGTGAGATATGGATTTCATCCAATAACCCGGTGACGGCGCTGACAATATTTTCCTGGCTGATAAACGCCTTGCCTTCCCTGCCGGGTTTATCCCGGCGCGCCAGTGCAACGGTTCCTTTTTCCACATCCTTGGGACCAATTTCAATTCGCAGGGGAACGCCGCGCATTTCCCAATCGTTGAACTTGAATCCGGGGGTCACCTCGGTGCGGTCATCCACTTTGACCCGGAAGGCGGCAAGCTGGGAGCGGATTTTCTCCACGACCGGCATGACCTTGCCCTGTTCTTCCTCGTTGCGGTAAATGGGAACGATCACTGCCTGGATGGGGGCGAGCCGGGGTGGGAAAACCAACCCCTGGTCGTCACCATGTGTCATGATGATTGCGCCAACCATGCGGGTGGAAACACCCCAGGAGGTTGTCCAGCAGTATTGGAGTTCATTGTTCTGATCCAGGTACTGGATATCAAATGCTTTGGCAAAGTTTTGCCCAAGGAAATGCGAAGTGCCTGATTGCAGTGCCTTGGTATCACCCATCATGGCTTCAATGGTGTAGGATGCAGCTGCACCAGCAAATTTCTCAGTGGCTGATTTCCGACCAGGGATCACTGGAATGGCAGCATCCTGCATGGCAAAATCGGCATAAATCCCCAACATGCGCAGGGTTTCTTCCTCCGCTTCGGCAGCGGTGGCATGTGCAGTGTGACCCTCCTGCCAGTAGAATTCCAGTGTTCGCAGGAACAGCCGGGTGCGCATCTCCCAGCGGACGACGTTTGCCCACTGGTTGATCAGAATTGGCAGGTCGCGGTAGGATTTTACCCATTTGGAATACATGTACCCGATAATTGTCTCGGAGGTTGGGCGGACCACCAGGGGTTCTTCCAACACCTCCCCTCCGCCGATGGTCACCACTGCCAGCTCGGGCGAAAAACCCTCAACATGCTCCTTTTCTTTTTCCAAAAAGGACATGGGGATGAACATGGGGAAGGCGGCATTCACATGCCCGGTTTCTTTAAACCGCCTATCCAGGCTCTGTTGGATATTCTCCCACAATGCCCAGCCGTATGGTCGCACCACCATGCAGCCGCGCACAGGGGCATAATCCGCCAGTTCTGCACGTTGAATGACCTGGTTGTACCACTCGGAATAATTTTCGCTGCGGGGGGTTAATTTTTCATCTGCCATGGTTGATTACTTTCCTGATGATTTTGGATTTGTTGCACTGCCTCCTGTGGTGTGGAGGCAAATTTCACCCACACCCGGTCGGGGGCGGAAATATAACTGGATTGAAGATCAAATAATCCTTGAATGACCTGTTGCCAGGCTTCACCAAGCAGGATGAGGGGGCGCGGTGGAAGGGAGTTGATGATCAGGCGGTTCCATGTGATGGAGATTTCTGCCAATGTCCCGGCTCCCCCATTGAGCGCAATGTAGGCATCGCCCTGGTCAACCAGCGCAACCAGGCGTTCATTGAGCGTGGAAAAACGCTGCTCCTCCATTACCCATGGATTGGGGCGAACTGTGCGCCAGCGTTCAATTTCATCACAGGTGATGCCAATTACATGACCACCGGCTTCTGCAGCACCGCGGGAGACCGCTTCCATGGTCCCAATATATCCACCGGTCAGGACGGAATGCCCTGCTTTGGCGAGCAGGGAACCCAATTCGTATGCTTCTGCGTATAGTGAATCGCCCGGAATGGTTCTTGCGCCGCCAAAAACAGTTACTTTCAAGAGATGCTCCTAACCGCTGATGAATGTGGAGGTTATTTTACCCCAGAATCCCAATCGCGCCCGTAGTTGACCTTCAGCTTCTCCAGGATGGCGGATTCAAGATCAATTTGCAGAAGGGATGCCAGTTGGAGCAGGTATAGGGCAACATCTGCCAGTTCACCGGGTAGTTCATCCGAGTTGCGGGGCGATTCCTCCCACTGGAAATGTTCCAATATTTCAGATGCTTCCAGGCTGAGCGAGATGGCAATGTTGCGAGGGATTTGTGGACGAAGCGAATCCTTCCCGTACCACCCTTTGGCGGTCACAAATTTGTGCATTGCCTGAGTCAGATCCCGCAAATCCATGTCAGCTCATCCTGTTTGGGCACTATTCCTGATTTTCTAATGCATCTAGGGCAGCCTGGGCAGAAATCCGTTGTTCGGGATGCCAGTCCGGCTCGGTTGCCATCCGATGAAGGTGTGCAAGAATGTCCCTTTGGATCCTTGGGGAGAGGCAATCGAATGCCTTCCGCACCTGTTCCGGATCGCGGGAGAGGAGGGCATCCCAGAGAATTTCAAGTGGTTCCTGATGATTCATTGTCATAAAAGACGATGTGTTCTTTGAGGATTGGGTTCGCCCAAAGAACACATCTGATTTTTTCCTGAGGGAAGGAAGAGATTACTCTTCCTTCTTGCTTTCCAGTTCCTTTTGGTGGATAGCCACAATTTCCTGGGTCAGGTGTGGCGGAACATTATCGTAGCGTTCAAATTCCATTGAGAACACACCGCGCCCACCGGTAATGGAGCGGAGCTGGGTGGTGTAGCGCTGCATTTCCGCCAGGGGGACGGATGCTGTGATGGTGGAATGACCGCGTTCGGTTTCCATGCCCATCACGCGCGCCCGGCGGGTGTTGAGGTCGCCCAGGACATCACCCATGTGATTTTCTGGTACAACGATTTTTACCATCATGATTGGTTCCAGCAAAACCGGACCGGCTTCTTTGAAGGCGAGCTTGAAGGCTTCCCGTCCGGCGATTTCAAATGCAATAGGCTTGGAGTCAACCGGGTGTTCTTTGCCGTCCGTTACTGCCACGCGGACACCAAAGACGGGATACCCGGCAATGACACCTTCTTTCATCACGCTCTGGATACCCTTGGTGATGGAGTTGGCGTAGCTTTGTGAAACAGCACCGCCGAACACTTCCCAGGCAAAGTCGAAATCGCCTTCGGTGTAAGGTTCCACGCGCAGGTGTACCTCACCAAATTGACCCGCACCACCGGTTTGTTTCTTGTGACGGTACATCGCATTGCCCTTGCGTGTGATGGTTTCCTTGTAGGGAACCCGTGGTTCTTCAGTATTGATCCCGACCTGGAAACGGGATTCAGCACGGCGGATGGCAACCTCAATGTGTTGATCACCCATGCCCTGCAAAATTGTCTGGCTGGTGGCAGGCTCGTTATACCAGGAAAGGGTCACATCTTCTTCACACTGACGGGTGAGCGTGGAACTTAACTTGGCGGAATCCTGCTGGGTTTTGGGGGTGACTGCCACGCGGTAAAGTGCACCCGGATACTGTGGGACAGGCAGGGTCAGCGGATGGGCTTTATCGCAGAGGGTGTTTCCCGTGGAGGTTTCAGATAGTTTGGGAACAACTGCAATATCACCACTATGAATGGTCTTGGCAGGGATGAGTTCCTTTCCGCGTGGGATGCTGACGGTGCCAAACCGCTCCTCAATGGATTTGGTCTGGTTCCAAATTCGGCTGTCGGATGTGACCACACCAGAATACACCCGGAAGAAGGTTTGCTTGCCAACAAAGGGATCGGCGGTGGTTTTCCAAACATACACAGCCAGGGGACCTGAATCGGATGCAGAAATTTTTTCCTCGCCATCCTTGCCCTGGGCAACAGCCGGGGCGGTCTCACTGGGAGACGGGAACAGGGAAACAATCGCATCCAGCAGGGGGATGATGCCAATTTCAGCTGCACCCGAGGTCACAAATACAGGAACAAAACTGAGGGATTGAATCCCGCTTTTCAGACCCTTCAGGATTTCTTCGATGGTCAGCTCGCCGGATTCAAAATATTTTTCCATCAGGCTGTCATCACCCTCGGCAGCAGCTTCCACCAGCTTGAGGTGGGCTTCTTCTGCTGCGGGGCGCAGGTCGGCAGGAATGTCCACAATGGTTTTCCCATCGCCCTTGAATGCTTTCATAGTAATCAGGTCAATCACTCCCTGGAAGGCAGCTTTTTCGCCCCAGGGGAGTTGGACGGGGATCAGGCGGATATCGGTGAATTCCTGAACCGAGGCAACTGCCTTGGCAAAGGAGGCATTATCCCGCTCCAGCTTGTTGATGACCAGGAAACGTGGGAGATTGAAATGGTTGCAATAATTCCAGGCAATCTCGGTCCCAACTTCCAGTCCTGCCACCGAATCCACCAGGATAAGAGCGGCATCAGAAACCCGCAAGGCGGAAATCACTTCACCAACGAAGTCATTATATCCGGGGGTGTCGAGGAAATTAATCTTGGTGTTTTTGTATTCAACCGGAATGACGGATGTGTAAATGGAAATTCCCCGACGGATTTCCTCTTCGTCATAATCCGAAAGCGTGGTTCCATCTTCGATTTTCCCAAGGCGGGTTGTTCCCCCAGAAGTATGCAGGAAAGCTTCCGTCAACATGGTCTTGCCAGCGCTTCCGTGGGAAACCACGGCAACATTGCGGATGGATTCAGTTGTATACTCTTTCATGCGTGTCCCTTCCAATACATTTCGTTATGTTCAACACCCTATTTTAAAGGATGTATACTTACTTGTCAAAAGAACGATGATTTACCGATAAAACCGTTTCATTATAATCGAGTTTGGTGGTTTTGCGGGAACCCATTGTTGATGATTTTGATTTTTTCGGATATTCCCACTGGAGATGATTGATTCAAGCAGTTTTTCACTTCTCCTTCATTGCACGGTGAGGAAAATTTATGCTATAAAAGAACCATGATGCTCCCTGTGATTGATGAACTGTTGAATTCGGATGATCCGGTTGTTCGATGGATGGCATTGAACCGCCTGGCTGGAGGAGCCATCCAACTGGAAGCCTATAACGAGGCGCGGCTTGCCATGGTGGAATCTCCAACAGTAAACAAGTTGCTTTCCATCCTGAATCAACCAGACGATATTTTTCATCATCCCTACTTTAAATGGTCTGGTGGTCATTGGGTGTTGGCAATGCTGGCGGAAATTGGTTATCCGCCGGGAGATTCCCGGTTGATTCCGCTGCGGGACCAACAACTGGACTGGTTGTTTTCAGAAAAACATGGCAGGCATATCAAAACAATTAATGGGAGGGTACGCCGGTGTGCTTCACAGGAAGGGAATGCCCTATGGAGCCAGGTTTCCCTTGGAATTGCCGATTCACGGGCTGACTTGCTGGCACAACACCTGATGGAGTGGCAGTGGGAGGATGGGGGCTGGAATTGTGACCGGCACCCCGATGTGAAAATATCATCCTTTATGGAATCTCTGATTCCCATGCGCGCGCTGGCTTTGTACGCCCGGGTTGCCAACAACTGGGAAGCTCGCGATGCTGCGATTCGGGCGAGTGAAATATTTTTTTCGCGGCGCATGTTCCGCCGGAGACAAGACGGAGCCATTATGGACCCGGATTTTATCCGGTTGCATTACCCATGTTACTGGCATTACGACATCCTGTTTGGCTTGAAGGTAATTGCAGAGATGGATTTGATCTCGAATCCGCGCTGTGAAGAGGCACTAGATTTGCTTGAGGCAAAAATGCTTCCAGGTGGTGGCTTTCCATCAGAAGGCAAGTATTACCGTACTTCCCGTCCGGATTTGAGTGGATACTCTCCCGTTGCCTGGGGACCAGTCAGTAAACGAAACATAAACCCCTTTGTTACACTGGATGCTCTCTGGGTTTTGAAGCGGGCTGGCAGAAAATTGGCACAAATTCCAAATGATATGTGACGATGAATTCATAAAAACCGATATAATTAAACCAAGTTAAATGAATCCAAAGGAGTGAATCATGCCTGAACAGTCTCAAACACCCCTGGATATCCTGCGGAAGGATATTGCTGAAATTCAACGGGATATGGATAAAGTGCGTACTGACGTGCGTTTATCCAGCCTGCGGGATGAGGTGGAAGACCTCGATATGGAAATTTCTGGTTTGTCCAAACGTGTTGATGATCTGCGGAGCCGAGGATACGCGTTTGGGAAGGCGATGGAAACCCGGGCGGCAGACCTGGCGCAACGTTGGTCTACGGTTCGCCCGACGGTGATGGTGCAGATCAGTTCGCAAGGACGCCAGCTGGAAGCCGAGCTGCCCGGTGTGGAGAGCAAGCTGGCACACCTGGCGGGGATATCATCCAACGTTGCCCTGGCAAGACCGTATTGCAACCAGGTGCGCGCTGAAGTGGATGGTCTACAGGGGCGGGCGGAATCGGTCATTAACTCCATCAAAGGGATGTATGACACACTCCAATCAGAACTTGGCACATTTAAACAGGGACTCCAGGAAGTGGACTGGATGTTGAAACAACTTGCAGAAGCCACCTTCCAACTGCTTCCAACGGAAGCAGGTGTGATGGCGGTCAAGACTGTCTGGGCTCCAACAGGCAAGGAAGAAAAAGATGATCCCGAAGGCGTTCTATTCCTGACGGATCAGCGCATTCTCTTTGAACAAAAAGAGGAGATTGCCACCAAGAAAGTTCTCTTTATCACCACGGAAAAGAAAAAGGTGCAGGAATTAAAATTTGAATTCCCGGTTGTTCTTGTGGAGGAAGTACGGACGTCCAAACTGGGAACATTCAAAAATGAAGATCACCTTGATTTGATGCTTGGTTCAGGTGCGCCGTACCGTTCGGTGCATGTGCACATCTGGCAGGATGCTGCCCGTTGGCAGGGGTTGATCAACAGGGCAAAAGCCAGGGACTTTGAACAAGACCGGGCGGTGGCGGTGGATCAGGCTGCTGTTGAGAAGGTGAAAAATGCTCCCACAGTATGCCCAGCCTGCCATGCCGCAATCACACAAACGGTTTTACGGGGGCAGGATACCATTGTCTGTGAATATTGCGGGACAGTGATTCGATTGTAAAATTCTTGACAATAATATGGAAACAGACTCTGTCAACTTGACAGGGTCTGTTTTTTAGATGAGTTTAAATTGGATGTATGGGCAGAAGTCGTTTACACAATGACTACTCAATACCCTGGAACAGGTCTCTTTCGACTGGTTCACCGGGTTGGTATGGCGGAAATGCCCGCATGTAGGTGTCATTGGAGGCAACCAGTCGTTGCAGCGGACCAAAGATCCCTCCCCGCATCCTGCCGCCGCCCTGGCTGGCATGGCAGGCGGATGCATCATCCCGGATTTGTGCAACTGGACGGTAATTAACCCGGGCATGGGTGGGGAAATTCACTTCGGCGATGGATGCCAGGTCAATATCCCCGTTCTTGCCAAATTTGTGCGGGTCACGACCGATCAACGGCATCAATTTGACCATCAGGCGAAGAAATCCATGGGGCATGGTATGGAAATATAGCTTTTCTGGTTTGTGGGGTGGTTGTCCTGCTGGATCAGAATACTCCGGTTTTCCAGCCAGTTCAAATGCCTGGACGGTTGCCAGGTGAATGGCAATGTGATCCGGGTGGCGGTATCCACCAATGGGATCAAAAGTAATGACCACTTGGGGGCGCAGCCTGCGGATATGTTCCACAATCTGGCTGGCAACCTGATCCTGCGGGGCGGCAGCCAATGCCCGGGGATGGGAATTATCCGGGGAACCCTGCATGCCGGAGTCGCGATAATCCAGGAAAATGACGGATTTCAATCCCAACAAGCCCGCTGCACACCGCAGTTCATCCATGCGCCGCTCTGCCACTGTGGCATATCCCTCCAGGTATTGCTGATCTGCTTCACCAGCTTCACCACGGGTTGCACAGATGAGATGAACATCCACCCCGCGGCGGGCATACATGGCAAGCGTTCCACCTGTGCCAAAGGTTTCGTCATCCGGATGCGCAAGGACAACCAGCAATACAGGTTTTCGACCACCGGGAAGTTTGATGGGATGAAATTGACTCATAATTTCCTTTCATCAGGATCGAAAGATGACCAGATGATGCGATTGTACCGCACCCGGTCTAAAAGATAAAATGATTGTAGATGGGGAAGCGGATCAATAGCGCGGCAGGTGGGAATCCACTTCTTCCGCCCAGGCGTTGATGCCGCCTGCCAGGCTCCAAACCTGATCAAACCCCGCATCCTTTAACAACAGAACAGCCCGGCTGGATCGAATTCCCATCCGGCAGTATACCACCGTTGGAATCGAGGAGTCCAATTCGCCCATACGATGAGGCAGTTCTTCCAGAGGAATATTGATGGACCCCGGTAGCCTGGCGATGAACCCCTCGCCAGGAAGTCGGACATCCAGCAAACACAGGGGATTAGTTTGCTGCATCTTTTTCGCCAATTCGGACGGGGAGAGGATATTTTCTGCGGGAAGGGTGGTGCTTGATGCCCCGATTGCCGGTGTGCCACAAAATGCATCATAGTCGATGAGATGGTGGATGGTTGGATGGTCCCCGCAAACCGGGCAGGCTGGATTTTTGGGAATCTCTATGGTTTGGAAAGACAGATCCAGGGCATTATATAAAAGCAACTGGCTGGCAAGCGACCGCCCCACCCCGAGGATGAGCTTGATTACCTCGGTTGCCTGCAGGGTACCAATGGTTCCCGGCAGTACTCCAAACACCCCGCCCATCGCGCAGGAAGGAATGCTATTGGGAGGGGGCGGTTGGGGAAACAGGCAGCGGTAACAGGCACCCTGGTCGGCATGAAACACGGCGACCTGTCCTTCAAACTGGTAAATGGAGCCATAGATGTAAGGTCGCTTTGTCAACACCGCCAGGTCATTAAGGAGGTAGCGGGTGGGGAAGTTATCCGTCCCATCCACCAGGTATTGGTATGGAGCGGAAATAGCTTCAGCATTGATGGATGTAAAAGGAACGGGATAACAATCCACCTGTACATTCGGATTGATTGCCAGCAACCGTTCCCGGGCAGATTCAACTTTAGGCTTGCCAACATGGGGAGTATCGTGTAGAACCTGCCGTTGGAGGTTGGAGACATCCACCAGGTCATAATCCGCTAATCCAATGCGACCCACCCCGGCGGCTGCCAGGTACAATGCTATCGGTGAGCCCAACCCACCGGTGCCAACAATTAACACGGATGCAGCTTTTAACCGCTGCTGTCCTTCCAAACCCACACCAGGGATGACAATATGGCGGGCGTAGCGGGTAATTTCGTCCGGGGTGAGGGGGGGATGGCGAATGATGGATTTCATGATGATGAAAACCTGATGAAATAATCATACCAAAGAATTTCACGGCTGAGCTTCCGGCTGGTGTTACAATTTACTTATGAATGTCATTCTCACACATGAACAGGCGGATTTTGACGCACTTGCTGCCCTGCTGGGAGCAGCTTTATTGCATGACCGGTCCTTGCCGGTATTGCCCCGCCGCCTGAACCGGAATGTGCGAAATTTCTTGAATTTATATTCCTCGGAATTTTCCTTTGTGGATGCCCGCGATCTTCCAGCTTTGCCCATTGAGTCAGTAACCCTGGTGGATACGCAATCCATGGTGACTCTGAAAGGCATCTACGCAAAGACCAAAATTAAAGTGATCGATCACCATCCCCAGCGACCGGACTTGAACCCGGAATGGACGGTGCATGTGGACCGGGTTGGTTCCTGTACCACGCTGCTTGTGGAGGAACTCAGGGATCACAATGGCAACCTGACAGTTTTGCAAGCGACATTGCTTCTGCTTGGAATTTATGAGGATACAGGTTCCCTTACTTATGTAAGCACCACGTCCCGTGACGTCCGGGCGGCTGCCTACTTGTTGGAGCAGGGAGCCAGCCTGCAAATTGCTGCAGATTACCTCAACCCGCCCCTTTCAGCCGAACAAAGGCGCATTTATGATCAGCTTCTTGCCGCAGTGACCGCATATCGAATCCAGGGGCAAAACATCCTGGTTGCCACCGCGGTAGCCACCGGTATGAATGAGGAAATCTCCAGTGTTGCCCACAAGATCCGGGACTTGTTGGATCCGGATGGATTGTTCCTGCTTGTGCAAACGGATGAAGGAATCCGCATTGTGGCGCGCTCCACGACCGATTCGGTGGATGTGGGAGCCATTGCATCTGAATTTGGCGGCGGCGGACATGCGCGGGCTGCTTCTGCTCTCCTCCGGGTGGAATCCACACCGGATGGAAAATCTCCAACGCTGGAAGAAGTATCCACCCATCTTGTTGAACGGTTGAAACAATTGGTGCGTCCTTCCGTCACTGCAGGACGGATCATGTCGCGGCATCCATTGGTGTTGTCACCGGATACATCTGCACAGGATGCTGCGGCATTAATGCAGCGATACGGGTATGAAGGCTATCCTGTGGTTCGGGATGGCAAGGTGATCGGCTTGCTGACCCGGCGGGCGGTGGACCGGGCACTGGCGCATAAGCTGAACCTGGCGGCAGTTAGCCTGATGGACGCTGGTGAGGTATCCGTTGTTCCTTCGGACCCGCTGGAACACCTCCAGCGGCTGATGGCATCCACCGGGTGGGGTCAGATCCCGGTGGTGTCACCGGAGGATGGCTCGGTGATTGGAATTGTCACCCGTACGGATTTATTAAAGGTCATGGGCAGGCAGCAGCAAGCCATACCCGGGCGGATCAACTTGAAAGACCGCCTGGAACAGGCATTACCCCCAGCCCGGACTGCCTTCCTCAAGCTGCTAGCCTCACAGGCACATGAATTGCACCTGCCGGTGTATGTGGTTGGTGGATTTGTACGTGACTTATTGCTGGAAAGACCCAGCCTGGATTTTGATGTGGTTGTAGAGGGGGATGCCTCCCTGCTTGGCAAGGCATTGCACCGCAAGTATGGCGGCAGGCTGGTGGTACACAGTCGATTTGGTACTGCGAAATGGCAGCTTGGGGATGCCGTGAAGACAATCCTGGCTGAGATGCATCTGCCGGTTGAAAATGAGGGTGAGATCCCTATTGCGCTGGATATCATCAGCGCGCGCACGGAATTTTATGACCACCCTACGGCTTTACCGACCGTGGAGCGCAGCAGCATCAAGCATGACCTGCACCGGCGGGATTTTACAATTAACACACTGGCGCTCCGGCTGGACGGCAGGCATTATGGCGACCTCTATGATTATTTTGGCGGAATGGGAGACATGGACAGGAAACTTGTCCGGGTGCTCCATTCCCTCTCCTTTGTGGATGACCCCACCCGCATGCTGCGGGCAATCCGGTTTGAACAGCGTTTTGGCTTCCGTGTTGAGGACCGCACCCTGGAGTTGATGGATGAAGCTCGACCGCTTCTGCGCCAAATTTCGGGAGACCGTTTGCGGCATGAACTCGATCTTGTCCTGAGTGAAGAACGGGCAGTGGACATCCTCCAGCGATTGGATGAACTGGAACTGCTTTCATCCATTTGTGCGGATTTGAGATGGGATCCTTCGAAAGAGGAATTCCTGGAATTTGCTTGGCAGCATACCAGCGATGAACCATGGCACCTGCCTGGGGTGGTCAGTTCCATTCCGGTACGCAGGATCCTGGGGTACCTGATCTGGTTGTCCGATCTGCCGGGGGATGTCCAGGAACGAATAGCCGCCAGGCTGCGGTTTGCCCGACCCTTATGCACCATGCTGGAAGATTTGAACAACCTTTCCAGCCACCTTGATGACCTGATGGATTCATCCATCAGCCAGGCAGCTGGTATCCTGGATGGCTATTCCATGGTCAGCATTTATGCTGCCTGGTGTTTTCATCGGGATGACACGGTGGGTGAGATTCTAAAGAAGTATGCCGGGGAATGGCGGCATGTGAGAACCTGTTCCGATGGACGTGACCTGATGCAACTCGGCATCACACCGGGTCCGGCGTACCGTGAAATTCTTGGGGAATTGCGGGCAGCCTGGCTGGATGGCAGGGTGCGATCAAAGGAGGAGGAAAAGGAGCTGCTTGTCCGGCTGGTTGAAGCCTGGAAGGGTCGGGAATGAGTGTCCTGGAATTCTCCCGCCTACGGGAAGACCCTGGCTGGCTGGAGCGGGTGGTGATCCGCCCTGTCACCGCTGCGGACCTGCCCCTGTTGGAATGGGAGGGAGAATATCTGCACTTTCGCCGGGTTTTTGCCGGGGCATTTGAACGCCAGCTTGCGGGATTGAGCGTATTGTGGATTGCCGTTTTGGATTGTTGGGCAGCCGGACAGGTATTTATCCAATATGACAGTGACCGCAAAGAACTGGCGGATGGGGTGGAAAGGGCTTACCTGTATTCCTTCCGGGTTCGCCCGGAATTGCGAGGGCAGAGCCTGGGTACCCGGATACACCAGGTGGTGGAGGAAGATTTGCTCCAACGCGGGTACCGGTATATCACACTGAACGTAGCGAAGGAAAACCTGCGCGCCCAGGCACTCTATCGGCGGTTGGGGTACCGCTATATTGCCCACGAGCCGGGCAGGTGGTCTTATCCGGATCATGAAGGGGTGTGGCACCAGGTGGAGGAACCTGCCTGGCGGATGGAGAAGCGATTATTCCGGGAATAATGCCTGGAAAAAATCCCTGCCCTTTTTACCTGAATCAATTGCTTGCTGAATGTGTTGGATATCGGTGTTCAACCATTTTTCTCCATTCAGGGACTCTAGATGAATACTCACCTGGCAGATTGCAGCGGGTAGAATTCCCTCCGGGAGATCGGCAAGCAGAACGAGTGTGGGACGCAGGACCTGGGCAAGGCTGTCAGTTGTGTCCAGTGATGTGACGTGAAAGTCAAGGTACAAATCCACACACATCAAGCCGAAAGATCGTACCGACCCATCACCAGCGAGGCAATTTTCCCCAAAACCGGATGCTTGGATCCCCACGTCCGAAAGATTGTTTTTGAGAAAAATATCCTGCAGTGCACTTGTGACTTCCGGCAGCTCCTTGCTTGCCCAGACAAAGGCACACGGTTCCGGGGTTGGGGTATGCGTTGGTGCAAATAGTTTTCCCGGTGCTGGACCAAGGATGGGTAGTTCACAGCCTCCAAGAAGAACTGACCCAAGGATCAGAATGGTTGAGACGGGGAGATAAAAATATTTCTTCATTTTTCGACCTGTATTTGGCAGGATTTGGATTATTTTCATGACGATTTTCAACTCACGGGAGTTCCAATAATTTTATTGCCGGATAGTTCGATTATAATCATTCCATCTGGAGGAAAGCATGACCATTCACCGTCTGAACCGATTATATGAACTCATGAAAGTCCACCAATTGGAAGCCCTGGCTATCAATCCGGGTCCAACCCTGTCCTATCTGACAGGGCTTGGTTTTCACCTCATGGAACGCCCGGTGGTGCTCCTGGTTGCCCCGCCAGCCGACCCGGTTTTAATTCTTCCCCGGTTGGAGATGGCAAAGACCAGCCAGGCTCGTTTTTCGGTACAGGCATTTCCTTATGGAGATAACCCGGAATCCTGGCTGGAGGCTTTTCGATTGGGCGTGAAGGCAGCCGGTCTGGATGGCAAAACCGTGGGGGTTGAACCAACCCGGTTGAGATTCCTGGAATTACAATTTCTCAGGGATGCAGCGCCGCGTACTCGGTGGGTGGGCGGTGAGGATGTCCTGAGTGCCTTGCGCATTCAAAAGGATGAGCAGGAAGTCAATGCAATGCGGATTGCGGTGGAGATTGCCCAAAAGGCGTTGCTGGAAACCATTCAAAAAGTGCGGATTGGGATGACGGAACGGGAAGTGGCAGGTGAACTGACCCTCCAGTTGCTCCGCGCTGGTTCGGATGGGGAATTCCCATTTGCCCCGATCGTGGCATCCGGTCCCAACAGTGCCAATCCCCATGCTTCGCCGACAGATCGAAAACTGCAACCGGGTGACCTGCTGGTTATTGATTGGGGTGCCACCCATGCGGGCTATATTTCCGATCTGACCCGTACATTTGCGGTGGGGGATGTGCAGGAGGAATTTCAACGGATAGCCGCCATTGTGGAAAGAGCAAATGAAGCTGGTCGGATGGCTGGGATGCCTGGCATTCCTGCTGGTCTGGTGGATGCTGCGAGCCGCGCAGTGATTGAATCCACGGGATATGGTGAATTTTTTATTCACCGTACTGGTCATGGAATTGGCATGGAGGGGCACGAGCCGCCGTATATTTTTGGGGAGAATTCCCTCATCCTGGCTGAGGGAATGGCATACACCGTTGAACCCGGCATCTATCTGCCGGACAGGGGCGGTGTGCGGATTGAGGATAACATGGTCATCACCGCAAATGGCAGCGAGACCCTGAGCAGCCTGCCGCGCCAGTTGCTGACCATTGGTTAGTTGAATTTTCCATGAATCGAAACCTGCCCATTGTTGCAGCCTCCTTGTTCGCCTGGGGATTGGGCGAGGGTTTGTTTTTTATTTTTCAACCAATTTATTTGGAGGAGTGGGGTGCCGATCCGGTGATGATTGGGTCGATCCTGGGCGCGGCGGGGATTGCCATCATGATTGCCCAGTTGCCTGCCGGGTATTTGTCTGACCGGTTTGGTCCTCGTCCAATGATGTGGGCTTCCTGGATCCTGGGTACCATTGCGATCTTTTTCATGGCATCCGCCAATACGTTGAGCATGTTTGTGGTGGGTGTGATCACCTATGGATTAAGCGGGTTTGCCATTGCCCCGATGAATTCCTACATCACCCGGGTGCGGGGAAGGCTGAGTGCCGGCAGGGCTTTGACGCTTGTTTCTGCAGCCTATAACCTGGGGGCAGTTTCCGGTCCTTTGCTGGGCGGTTGGATTGCTGGCAGGACCGGGTTGCGCAACGTGTTTTGGGTTTCCTTTGGCGTGGTCATGGTATCGACCCTGTTGATATTTTTCATCAAACCAGCGGATGTGGAACCCCATGAGGAAATTCACGCCAGGGGTAATCTTTTCAAGAACAACCGCTTTTTGGTGTTGGCAGGGCTGGCTTTTCTGACCGTACTGATCATGTACATGCCCCAGCCATTAACCCCCAATTATCTAAAGAATATCCACTCATTGACGGTACAGCAGGTGGGCTGGCTGGGTTCAATTGCCAGCGTAGGGAATGTGATCGGATTTCTGCTTCTTGGAAATCTGAAACCCGGAATTGGATTCCTCGTTGGGCAGCCCCTGATGATCCTGTTTGTCCTGTTAATCTGGCAGGGTACTGAATTCTGGATGTATGGGCTGGGTTATTTTCTACTGAGCGGTTACCGCCTGACACGAACCATGCTCCTGGCAACTGCCCGATCGGTGATTCACCCGTCGGACACCGGGTTGGCATTTGGTATGATGGAAACGGCAAGCGGTCTGGCAATTGTGGCTGCCCCAACCATTGCCGGTTTTCTATATGACCGATCCCCCAGCCTGGTGTACCAGGTGGGACTGTTTGCATTGCTTGCCATGGTGATCATCAACCTGGTTGCCGTTGCTGCCATTTTTTCAAAAAAACCAACCAGGAAGGTTGGAGATTCATGAGCCTGGAAATCCACTCATTTGTCCTTGGTCCATTGGAGAATAATACCTATCTACTGGCGGATGCCGAGACGGGGAGTGCTGTCATTGTGGATCCTGCAATGGGCGTGCAGGGGATTCTTCCGCAAATACAGGCGCAAGGCTGGATGCTCCAGGCTGTCTGGCTTACCCATGCGCATTTTGATCATACGACCGGCATTGCGGCACTGTTCAACGCATTGGGCAGGAAACTGCCTGTTGGCTTGCACCCGGCGGATTTGGATCTCTACCTGCAAGGGGGAGGGGCAGCCGGGTTTGGTTTCCACCATCGCCCTGGTCCCCAACCGTCAATCCAATTTGCCCACGCTGACCAACTTTCTGTGGGAAATGAGATCCTGGAGGTCCGGCACACCCCTGGTCATACTCGCGGTCATGTCATTTTTTACAGTTCTGCCGCCCAGTCAGTCCTGGTGGGGGATGTCATTTTTGCGGGCGGGGTGGGTCGGACAGATTTGCCTGGTGGAAGCTGGCGGCAATTGCGAAAGAGTATCCTTGACCAGGTGTTCACGCTTCCTCCTGAAACCCGCATTTTCAGTGGGCATGGCAAAGAAACTTCGGTTGGGGTTGAGCAGGATACCAATCCGTTTTTCTAATCAAGAATTGCGATCCATCGAATCGTCAAATCCGGCAGAAAACGCCGGGTTGATTCGGTTATAATCGCAAGTATTACTGTGAAAAATGCACAAGGAGAATATCATGGGACAAAACAAAGGCTGGGTCATTGCGCTGATTGTGGTGCTTGTGATTGGGCTTCTCTGCTGTTGTGTGGTAGTGGTTGGTGCCGGAGCTGCCGGGTGGTTTGTTTTTTCCAATACAGATGAACCCATTCCCTGGCTGGAGTCAACTGAGATTGTTCCGTTCCCATTCTTCAGCACACCCACCAGCCCAGCGGTTCCAATGGATCCGGAACCCAAAGAAGCTCGTGAGCCAGCAACAGACGCCGCATACGAAACGCTGGAAACTTTAAAGAATGCCACGGTTCCCGTAAATGATCCGCGCGACCTGGCGGAGCGCCTGTTGGGGATCCAGGATATCCCATTAACCTTTGAAACGAATTTTCCCCGCCTTGGAGACCAGCGCATGTTCTGGGTATCCAATGTGGACACCAATGAAAATTTTCAGATCACTGCCAACCTGGAATATGTAACGGATCATGCTTATTTCTGGATTGAAGACGGCGTTTTATTTGACGCCCGTGAGTTGCAGCGGTTGGGGGATGCCTTTGAGAACCAGATTTACCCGACCAACCGTGAATTTTTCGGCAGCGAATGGTCGCCAGGTGTGGATAATGACCCCCACTTGTATATCCTGCTGGCGGGGAACCTTGGCTTTAATCTGGCGGGGTATTTTTCCTCGGCGGATGAATTGCACCCGCTGGCGCATGATTATTCCAATGCCCATGAGATGTTTTTATTAAATGCAGATAACATTGACCTGGGGGATGAGTTTACCTATGGTGTCCTTGCCCATGAATTTCAACACATGATTCACTGGTACACGGATCGAAACGAAGAATCCTGGCTGAATGAAGGATTTTCAGAGCTTTCCAGCCTGTTGAATGATTTCGATCCCGGTGGTTTTGATGGCATTTATGCCATGAACCCCGACCTGCAATTGACGGATTGGCCGGATGATCCCGATGCCACCACGCCGCACTATGGCGCCGGGTTGTTATTTACAACCTATTTCCTCGACCGGTTTGGAGAGGATGCGACCAAGGCTGTGGTCGCCCACCCGGATAATGGCATGGACAGCATTGATACCGTACTCCAAGGCATGAACATTAAGGATGGCGTAACGGCACAGGCTGTCAGAGCGGATGATGTATTTGGGGACTGGGTGATCGCCAACTTCCTGCAGGATGGCAGTGTGATGGATGGTCGGTATGATTATTCCAATTACCGTTCTGCACCACAAACAAGGAAAACGGAAACGTTGAATGACTGTTCCGGCAATTGGCAGAACCGGAACGTGAAACAATATGGGGTGGATTATATTGAAATTACCTGCGAAGGTGAGTATCAACTGGAATTTTCCGGGCAAACCACGGTTGGTGTGTTGAAACCGGATGCCCATTCCGGCGATTATGCCTTCTGGTCAAATAAGGGCGATGAATCCAATATGCGCCTGACCCGGGAGTTTGATTTTACCAACATTACCGGTCCAATTACCTTTACCTACTGGACCTGGTATGACCTGGAAGATGACTATGATTACCTGTACCTGGACGCCTCTACGGATGGTGAGACCTGGCAAATCATTCCCACCCCGTCCTGTACAGCAGAGGATCCTTCCGGAAACAGCTATGGCTGCGGATACAACGGCTCCACCAATGGTTGGAGAAAGGAAGAAGTCAACCTGTCCAATTTTGCCGGTCAGAAGGTATGGCTGCGGTTTGATTACGTGACCGACGCGGCAGTGAATGGAGAGGGTTTGCTGCTGGATGATATGTCCATACCAGCCATCGGGTATTCCACGGACTTTGAGGGTGATGATGGCGGCTGGCTGGCGGAAGGTTTCGTACGGATTCAAAATCAGCTGCCCCAAACGTTCCGGGTTTCACTCATTCGGATGGGTACAGACACGGTGGTTGAAACCCTGGTCTTGGATGAGACCCAATCTGTGACGGTTCCTGTCAGCATTGGTGGAAGTATTGACAAGGTGGTGCTTGTAGTCAGCGGCACAACCCGCTTCACCCGGCAGGAAGCCGGATACAGTTATCGGATGGTGCGGTAATTTGTTTTTATGGAGGCGAGAGATGAATGAGGAGTTGTTTTCTGCTTCAGAATCCCTGACATTTGATGATGTCCTGGTGGTGCCCGGGTATAGTGAAGTTCTGCCATCGCAGGTGGATGTGCGGGCACAACTGACCGATGGAATCACCCTCAATATTCCTCTACTATCCGCCGCCATGGATACTGTCACTGAGGCGCGGCTGGCAATCAGCCTGGCGCGGCAGGGAGGGCTGGGCATCCTGCACCGCAATCTCTCACCCGAAGCCCAGGCAAAAGAGGTGGAAATTGTCAAACGTTCGGAATCGGGAATGATCTCAGACCCGGTTACCCTGCCCCCAACAGCCACGCTGGGTGAGGCGGAAACAATTATGAGGCAGTTTCACATCAGCGGTGTTCCCATCGTGGATCCATGGACGCACAAGCTGGTTGGCATTCTGACCAACCGCGATATCCGCTTTTGCGGTCCCGACGACCATTCCCGCCCGGTCAGCGAGTTCATGACGCATGAAAACCTGGTCACTGCACCGACCCACACTTCGTTGGACGAAGCCAAAGCAATCCTGCAACAGCACCGGATTGAGAAGCTCCTGCTGGTGGATGAGGAAGGTCACCTGACTGGCTTGATTACAGTCAAGGATATTCAGAAGAAGATTGAGTATCCAAATGCAGCCGTGGATTCCCGCGGTAGACTGCTGGTGGGGGCGGCAGTGGGGGTGGGACCGGACCTGGAAGAGCGGTTGGAATTGATGGTTGCCCGGGGGTTGGATATCGTGGCTGTGGACACGGCACACGGACACTCTGCCGGGGTGATCCGGGCAATCCAGCGCATCAAGCATCACTGGCATGATTTACCCGTAATCGCCGGGAATGTTGTCACAGAAGAAGGAACGGAAGCCCTTCTTAAAGCCGGTGCAGATGTCATCAAGGTGGGGGTGGGGGCAGGATCGATCTGCACAACCCGGGTGGTTGCTGGATCCGGCATGCCCCAGTTATCCGCTATTTATGCCTGCGCCCGGGCTGCACACAGGCATGGCGCAACCATTGTGGCGGATGGCGGCATCAAGTACAGTGGCGATATCGTCAAGGCAATTGTTGCCGGAGCGGACCTGGTGATGTTGGGCAGTTTACTGGCTGGTTTGGATGAAGCCCCCGGTGATGTAATTGTGTATGAGGGCAGGCAGTACAAGCAATACCGCGGCATGGGCAGTATTGGCGCCATGCAGGGGTACGGGAAGGATCGGTATGGTACCGGGCAATCCAAAGGCGGTAAACTGGTGCCGGAAGGCGTGGAAGGAATGGTGCCTTTCAAAGGCGGGCTGGCGGATTATGTTTATCAACTGGTGGGTGGTTTGCGATCCGGCATGGGATATGCCGGGGCTGCCTCCCTCAAGGATTTGCAAGAGCGCGCAAAAATGACCCGCATCACCAATGCCGGTTTGATCGAAAGCCACCCGCATGATGTGGTCATCACCCGGGAAGCGCCCAATTATCGGCGGAATGAATGATTAAGCCTGGGGCGGTTGGGTTGGATTCCGCAGGTTTTCCAATTCGGTTTCCAACTCTGCGCGCCGTTCCGTCATCGCCTGTTGCACTTCGGTTTTAAGCTTGGTCAGGAATCCCTGGACGCGGTTGCGGAAATCCGACCCGGATTCAGGAGTCAGCAGCAAGCCAAGAGCGCTGCCTAAAACAGCCCCGGTAAACAACCCCAATAAAAATGATGTGAATCTTCGCATGGTTAACTCCTTCTATGATTTCCTGGTAGGCGGGTTGGATAATTTTAACACCTGGAATACCAGGGGTGCCAAACCGGTCATCCAAAAACCGGTCAGCGCGTAGCGTACATACCGCAGGATCAGCGCTAGGATGCTTTCTCCGCCGGGGAAGAGCAGATCCAATCCAGACCAGATAAGCAGCATCCCTGCCATTCCAACCAGGTACCGCAGAATCCGCTGCCAGGGGGCGCCGGTGGCATCAAACATACCATTTCGCTTGAGTTGGAAAACTAATCCCGCCAGCGTGCCCAAAAGGGTGCCCGCAATACTGATTGTCCCGCCCAGGTTAAAGGGGGCTGGCGGATGGTCCGGGGCGGCTGCGATTGCATTGGCAATCCACTCCGCTGGCATTTCCCATTTTTGCAGGAAAAAACGGATTAAAAGGGGTAACAGGATGAAGACGAAAGAAATGGCTATGGAGTAGACTATTCTCTCCTCTGTGTTTTTCCTGGTGAACCAGGCAGCCACCCGTTTTTCCAGGGAGAGGAAGACAACCAGCAGCAGGACGCCGATTGCCCATCCAACCAGGACATCGCTGGTGAAATGCACGCCAAGGTATATCCGGGAAATGCCAATCATCAGGATCATAAAAATCAAGACAATGGTCAACCAGCGGCGTTTCAGGCTGGCTGCCAGGGTGCCCCAGATGCTTGCTGCCATTTGGGCATGACCGGAAGGCATTCCAAATGAGGTCTCAGACGATAGCGCGATGACGTTGGGATCAATCCAGTAGGGGCGGGGGGAATGGAAGAGAAATTTCAATGGTGTATTCAGCCCATTGCTGATCAGCAGCATCAAGCCAATCCGCAGACCGGTGGCAGAATCGACCGACCAATAGAACAGGGGCATCAAGGCAAGGAATGCATATTCACTCCCCAGGAATGTGAAGAATTCCATGGGAGTGTTCAACCAGGAGCCCAGATTTTGCAGGAACAGGGTAAGGTTGATCTCCAACTGCCAGACAGTATCCATAACATCTCCAGGGTATTGACGATCTGTTATTTTATATTGTACACTCAAACCATGCCTGAGAACCAAAAACGTTGGTGGAACTTTCCGGCTGTATTTTGCCTGGTCACAGCGATTCTCATTTCGGCTGCCCGCCTGGAAGCAACAGATTGGGCGGAGCATCTGGGAAATGTCTATTTTCTGGCACTGATTGCCGTCCTGCTGGGGCTTGCGCTGGGGCAAAGCCGGTTCAAGCCAGGGTGGGTTGCATTGATTGCCATGCTATACTCACTGGCAATTGTCCCGTGGGTGTGGGTCAGCACGGCAGGCAAGGGGTTGGAGTGGCTGGCGCGCTATCAAGGCATGGGTATCCGGCTGGAATTGACGCTTGGGCAGTTTTTTCGCAACGAACCTGTCACTGATCCCATCCTGTTTCTCTGGGCGATGGGGTTGATCTACTGGATTGCCAGTCTCCTGGCGGGTTATCACATGACGCGCCATGGCAAACCATGGATCCCGCTGGCTGTGATTGCAATTACAACCTATGTGGTTGAATTTTATATTGCCCCACTATCCCGCTCTGGAATCTATGCGGCGGTTTTTACCCTCTTTCTGATCCTCTTGATTGCATTGGTCTATTTTCAACAATCTGCGCACCGGTGGGAAAAAGCAGGTGTCCAGGTGGAGCAGGACACCGGTTATAACCTGGGTCGGAGTGCCCTGGTCATGGGGCTGGTTCTGGTGATTTTTGCCTGGAATTTGCCACTGATTACCGAGGCACTCTCGCCTGGCACGGCTGCGCATGCCGAACTGAGCGATTGGCTGAAGGAAATCCGGGATCGATTTTCCAATATTGTTGCTCCCCTGCAGGGACCATCCCGAGTGGATGTGCTGACCTTTGGCGATGACCTGGCGTTGGGAACCGGTCAGCCCAACGATGAGCGGATGGTATTTATCGCTGAGGAATTGGGGGAACGGGATCCAAACACCCTGTATTATTCCCGATACTGGCGGGCGCGCAGTTATAACCAATATGAGGATGGTGAGTGGAATTCGACAATACGAGACACAGCCTATATTCCGGAAAACTCGTCTCCGCTGGCTCTTCCCCAATTGTGGGAAGGACGGACGGAGGTTGGCTTTCAATTCACCACCCAGATTAACATGAATTTATTAATTTCCCCCGGGGTTCTAAGGCAGGCAAGCCTGCCCATGAAAGCCGTCCTCCAGCCCATTGGTTCGGCAGGGCTGGATATTGTTGCCGTGGAAATGGATCCCTTGATCCCACAAGGCGAAATTTACCAGGTGACATCTTCCCTGGCTTCCCCATCCGTGGAACAACTCCGCAAGTCCGGATCAGAATATCCGCTTTGGGTGCGGGAAACGTATTTGCAATTACCGGATGATTTTCCAGAACGAATTGCCAAGCTGGCGCGTGAAATTGCCTTTCAAAAAGAGACCCAGTACGACAAGGTGGTGGCAATCACCTACTATTTACGGGATAATATGACCTATAAAGAGATCATCCCGGAACCGCCGCGCCGGACGGATCCGATCGAATGGTTCCTCTTTGAACAAAAAGAGGGATATTGCAATTATTATGCGACTGCCGAAGTCCTGATGTTGAGATCCATTGGAATCCCTGCACGGCTCGTGGTGGGCTATGCACAGGGGGAACCAACTGATAACCCCAAAGCCTTCCAGGTGCTTGCCAAGCACAGCCATGCCTGGCCGGAAGTGTATTTTGATGACATTGGGTGGGTGGAATTTGAGCCCACCGCCGGTTTACCTGCCATTTTCCGTCCCACCGACCTTTTCAGCGGTGTCAATGGCACCTCTTTTGATTTTGAGGAGGAAATGCGTGACTGGCGCAACCGGGGTCCGCTGGAAAATCCCACCGGGGGTGATGCCATGGAAGAACCGGAATTTGTCCCGGAGATTGCCGTGGAGGAAGAAACCAGGACAGGCAGTGGCTGGGCATATCCGATTGGAATCATCCTTGTCCTGGTGATGGTTGGGATTTGGTTAACTCGCAGGAAAATTATCAAGATACCAAAGCTGCCTCCTGTCCCTATCATGGCTGAAAAATTCCTGGTACGTACCGGCTGGGTGGTTCCGGGTTGGCTTCACCGAAAAGCGGATGAAGCCAGACTGCTTCCTGTTGAAAAAGCCTTCCTTGTCGTGGAAAAATCCCTGCGCCGGTTAAAGCAACCGGTCCATCCTGCTCAAACTCCTGCAGAGAAAATCCGGCTTCTCATTACCGCCCTTCCGCAGGTCGAGGAAGCGGCGGGCGTATTGCTTTCGGAATACCACCAGTCCGTCTATGGGCAGTTTGAGGGTGATGCCGGGAAGGCTGTCCAGGCAGCCCGGGATATCCGGAAATTGACGATGCAAGCCTGGCTGCAAAACCTGCTGAACCGCTCCATGGAGCGCTTTACCGATTAGTTTATTCGGTTTTCCATTTCCAGGATGGTTGCGTACAATCCTGCTTGCATCCGGTTTGGGATGTTGGTAAGATTACCCTAATCACTTTGAGGAGAAGAATCCATGCGCCGCCATACCCCTGTTCTGATCCTGTTCCTGGTTGCCATCCTTTCTGCTGCATGTTCCATTCCATCGCTGGCAAGGAATTTGGAGACACAGACCATTCCATCCGCGGAGCCGAATGTTCAGCCTCAGGTAACTGTGATTTACATCACGCCGATGGTGAACGAGACAACGATTTCCCCAACGGAAATGATGGCTAATGAAAGGTTTGTCGCGCCTGATGGATTGACGGTTCATACCATCCTGCCAACAGACGGCTACCCGGAAAAATTTCGTGATGGAGCCTGGATTGTGCCCACCGGTTATGAGGGCAGGAATGACTGTTTTGGTGTAACAACACTTGGATTCAGTTTTCCTCCAGTCAACGAGGTAACAATTCCCGGAGAACGTTTTGTTGGGACGGAGTTCAACACCTGTGGATGGGGTTTGGGAGAGCTGGTGACCATCACACTGACCCATCCGGATGGGACACAGGAAATCTCCACCCAGACGAATTCGGATGATTTCGGTGTAAATGCATACCACCAGTTTGGATATGGCAGCATCCTGGGGATGTATACAATTACATTTGCTGGTGAGAGCGGCACATTGGAACATCAGTTTACGGTATACCCCCCCGAAAAACCGGTCGTGGTCAAAGCAGCAGATCACCAGGTTTTCTTTTACGGACTGGTTCCCCATGATGTGGTTGTGGTTGGCGCGTACAGGGTTGAAGAAAATGGAAATTTTTATTCCATGACTGGATGGGGTGAGTTCATGGCAAATTCAGAAGGGATGTTGATGGTCGAGGACAAGAGCGGCGGGGAATATTTGATCGGCATCGGGGAGATGACCGGATTGGTGTACGGTAATTCCTTGATGGATTCATTCCTTGCGTATACAGTTCCGCCATCTCCTCCATCCTGTGATGGTGCTCCAACCAGTCGTCTTTCCCATTCGGTGCTTGCCAGGGTAACACTTGGGGGAGGTCCCAACAATGTGCGGGCTTATCCCGGATTGTCAAATATCCTGGTGGGGCAAGCCACCCCAGGAGAAGAACTGATCCTTACCCACGATCTACCGATTTGTGCGGATGGCATGCTGTGGTGGTCGGTCTGGGCGCGGGATGGCTCTCCAGTTGGCTGGACGTCTGAAGGGCAGGGATCCAATTACTGGCTGGAGCCGGTGAAATAATCCCTCAGGCTTTTCGGACTGTATTGCGTAAAAATTCCAATCGGGCAGAAGCCAGCGCCGGCAGGGCGTCCAGGGCATAGAAGGGAGAAGTCCCCTCAATCACCAGGGACGCGGAGATGTTTCCGGCAAGGGCAGCTTCAAATGGATTGTATTTTGTGCGGTAGGCAGCCAGAAAACCTCCACAAAAGGCATCACCGACTCCAACTGGATTGACTGCCTTTGCAGGATAGGCAGGAATAACCCAGCGGGCACGGCTGCGGTGGTCATAAAGATACTGCCCGCGGCTGCCGCGCTTGATTACAATCATTTCACAGCCATATCCTGCCAGTGCTTCTGCCATTTCCCACGGATCGCTGGACCGTCCCTGGAACAGGCTGCGGAGCTTTTCCTCCGAGCATAAGAAAGCTGTAATCCCTTTTAACAAGCCGGGAATATCATCCCAAAAGGCAGGATTCATGTAACTGGATGAAGGATCCATGGTGATAGTATTAATGCTGCCTTGGCGGAATGCGGGAGGAACGAGGGAGTGGGAAAGGAAATCCAGGGGGGCAAGATGAGCTGCTGTGCAATCAAGGTATCCGGTGGGGATGTCGGATAAACGCAATGTGAATGGGGTGGATTGCGTCCGGCTGTCGATGACAGGGTCATTGTGAATGTATCCTAGGAGTTCTTTTGGAAACGGAAGGTTTGCGCGGCTGTATTGTGCAAATGGTTCGCGGTGCGTACGCGTATCCATATCGATAAAACCGGTGAAATGGCGGGAATCTCCTTGAGCGGGGGTTGGATGAACCCCCCGGACATCCATCCCTTTCTGTGATATTTTTGTTATCCAATCCGGGGGAATATCTTCCCGAATACGCCCCAGCAACCCGATGCTCTGCTCCCAGATGGTAGCACCCACCGCAGAATAAATCAGGCTGCCTCCCAGAACATCATTCACAGCCCGCCCATCAGGCAGGACAATGAAATCCCGGTGCAACTTACCAGCAATCAGAAATCGCAGATGAGGTATGGATTCATCGCTCATCGAATCACCCCCAAACCACATGGGAAGATAACTTCCGTCCTTTGTCTGTAGAGGATTACCGCTTCTCCACCATCTCCGCCAGCATCCGCAGGATGCCAAGCACTCCCAAGCCAACTTTTACACCTTCACCAGCGGTAATTTTTGGCAAGGATTTGCTTTGTTCTGCACGCTGTACCAATAGAAAGGCACCCACCAGGCCGGTAATAGCACCAATGAGGGCACCAAGAAGCAGGGTTTTGGTTTTCCAGGATGATTTTTCCATATTGGCTAATTTTCCTTCTTAAATTTGACCAGGCTTCGGATCTGCTGCCAGAATTTTTTCCACCCAGCAAAACGTGATCTGCCAACCATCACCGGTGCTGCCAGGCGGTCTGCGAGAACATGAATATTGATTCCCAACCGCTGGATGTATAACTGGGCAATCCGGGTGTAGAAGGGAATAATATTCAATGCTTTTGCCAGCAGGTAAATCCCTGCAATAACCACAAGGAAAGTTATTCCACCAGCCAGGATGATTGGAGCAAGGATGAAAATCAGGGATGTACTTGCCAGGGCGGATGTTTGTGAAACGTGACCGCTGGCGGTAACTGCCAGCCATATCCCTGCCCCAAGGATGATGGCACCAAACAACGCCATGGGAACCACAATCTGCCAGGTGACCTGACTGCGGTGAACTGGGTTAACGGGAGGCTTGGGACGGGATGGTGAAGTTGCCATGGGTTTATTTTAGCATGATTTCAGGAGCCGCCGCGAAAGCAGGCGGGGGTACTCATCCAGGTCAATAATCCGGCGAGCCACCCCGGTTTCCATGGCTGCCCTGGCAACAGCGGGGGATTCCCACAGGCATACTCTCTCATCAAGCGGTTTGGGGACGATGTAATCCATGCCAAATTCCAAGTGATCGACTCCGTAAGCTTTTAAGACTGCCTGCGGAACAGGTTCTTTTGCCAACGCTGCCAGTGCATTGGATGCAGCAATTTTCATTTCGTCGTTGATGGCACGGGCATGAACATCCAGCGCACCTCGAAAAATGTAGGGAAAACCGAGGACATTGTTGATCTGGTTGGGGTAATCGGAGCGCCCGGTGGCAACAATTGCATCCGGGCGAGCCTGCTGGGCAACTTCGTAAGGGATCTCCGGATCGGGATTTGCCATCGCAAAGATGATGGGCTGCCGGCGCATCCGCTGGATCATTTCAGCTGTCAGGATGTTAGCAATCGATACACCGATAAAAACATCCGCACCTTCCAGTGTTTCTGCCAGTGTACCGGGCTGGTCGCCCTGGGCATAGATCTCCTTTTCCGGGAACATGGCTTCCTGTCTGCCTTGATAGACCAACCCGGCGATATCGCACATCCAGATATGCTCCACTGGAACACCCAGCTTGACGAGTTGATTGGCGCAGGCAATTCCGGCTGCACCGGCACCAGAGAAAACGACCTTGATCTCATGAATTTTTCGATTGGTTAACTCAAGGGAATTCAGCAGGGCTGCACCAAGGATAATTGCTGTGCCATGCTGGTCATCATGAAAAACCGGGATATTCAACCGGGATTGGAGGGCGCGCTCAATGAGAAAACATTCCGGCGAGCGGATATCTTCGAGGTTAATGCCACCGAATGTGGGGGCAATTGATGCAACCACCTCAATCATGAGCTGCGGGTCGTGTGTATCCACTTCGATATCATAGACATCAATATCAGCAAATTTTTTGAAAAGGACTCCTTTGCCTTCCATGACTGGCTTGGATGCCAGCGCGCCGCGATCTCCCAATCCAAGAATGGCTGTACCGTTGGAAATGACGGCTACAAGGTTCCCTTTATTTGTATAGTCATAGGATGTTTCAGGAAATTTCTCAATTTCAAGCACCGGATAAGCCACACCCGGGGTATATGCGAGGGATAAATCCAACTGTGTATCCAGCGGTTTACTGGGGATTACGGATAATTTACCTGGAACACCGTCCCGATGGTGGTATTCCAATGCAGCTTCACGGGTGATTTTAATCATCAGGGGTCCTTTTCATTAAAAATCCATGGAGAATATGTTAATTGTAATCGATCCTGATATATCCGACTGCCGAAGAGGAACTTTCCTCTTTCCGCATCCGTCCAATGAATGGAAAGGGAGAGGAGGTCGTGATGCGTAACTCATGGATTTCTGTACTGATTTGTTTGGGGATATTATTTTCCACTGCTGGAGTGGTTTCGGCGGATGGGATTGTTATTCCGGAAATACCGCCGTGCCCGCCGGATCAGTGTCCATCCCCGCGCCCAATGACCCAGCTTGTCATCCGCTACCACCATGTGACTGTGACGATCAAGGATCAACTGGCAATTACCCACGTGGACCAGGTTTTTTATAATCCAAACGATTGGATCGTGGAGGGGACATACATTTTTCCTCTCCCTCTTGATGCAGTTGTCAGCAATTTTACGCTCTGGGTGGATGGAAAACCGGTGGAAGGGGTGGTATTGACTGCCGACCAGGCACGCCAAACCTACCAGGAAATTGTCAATTCCATGCGTGATCCCGCATTGCTGGAGTACATTGGCAGGGGTGCCGTCCAGGCAAGCATTTTTCCAATTCCGCCTGAGGGGGAAAGGCGGATTGAGTTGGAATATCAGCAGGTTCTGACTGCCGACCATGGATTGATTCAATACACCTATCCATTGAATACGGAAAAATATTCCCTGGAGCCATTGGAGGAGGTCTCCATCACGATTGAGGCGAATTCCATGGTTCCAGTGCGGGCAGTCTATTCCCCCAGCCATGCAATCAGCATTTCCCGCGAGGATGATTACCGGTTTTCCGCCAGCTATGAGGCGGTCAATGTCCTGCCAGACCAGGATTTTTCACTGTACTACTCTGTTGGAGAAACCGAAGCTTTTCACCTGTTCACCTTCCGGGATTCAGAGGATGTTCAGGAGAAGGATGGCTTTTTCCTGTTGTTGCTGGCTCCTGGCATGCAGGGAGAGACTGCACCAGTTGCGAAGGATGTACTGCTGGTGCTGGACCAATCCGGCAGCATGGAAGGGGAAAAATTTCAACAGGCTCAGGCGGCAGCCCGATTCATCCTGACACACCTGAATTCCGAAGACCGTTTTTATCTTTCTTCTTTCAGTGATCACCTGAAGCGTTTCTCTCCCGAACTGAGCCCTGCAGCCAATGCAGGTGAAGCGGTCCGATGGGTGGATACCCTGGCGGCGATGGGAAGCACGGATATTCACCAGGCATTGCTGGATACATTGGCAGTTGCAGATTCGGAAAGGGTAACCTACCTGATTTTTATGACTGATGGCTTGCCGACCGCTGGAGAAATCCGGAGCGAAAAAATCCTTGCCGATGTGGCTTTGTCCACCAAAAAGAATCTGCGCTTGTTCACGTTTGGTGTGGGGTATGACGTAGATACTTACCTATTGGATTCGTTAAGCGGAGAACATCACGGCTTAAGCTCCTACGTTCGACCGGGAGAACCGCTGGACGAGATCCTTTCTGCATTCTATGCAAAAATCAGCACCCCGGTCTTAACAAACCTTGCATTGGATTTTGGCGGTTTGACGACGTATGATGTATTCCCAAATCCACTGCCGGATTTTTTTGTTGGAAGCCAGGTGGTGGTTGTAGGGCGATATGTATTGGGGGGAGAATACGAAGTGACACTGACCGGTCAGGTCAATGGAAAACAGCAAACCTTTATTTTCCCGGATCAGCAATTTACGAACAGGAGTGTTGGGCGGGTGGGAACAGGTGCAATGCTGCCCCGATTGTGGGCAACCCGGAAGGTTGGATATTTGCTTAACCAAATCCGCTTGAGTGGTGTGAACCAGGAACTGGTGGATCAGGTGGTCAGGTTGTCCATCCGGTATGGAATTGTGACTCCGTACACATCCTACCTGGTTACGGAACCGGCTGCACTAGGCGCGGAGAACCTCAACCGGCTGGCACAGGATGCCTACTCGCAAATGCTTGCACAACCCACCCTGGTGAGCGGCATGGGGGCGGTTGAAAAAGCTGTTGAAGAAGGTGCGCTTTCCCAGGCGAATGCTGCCCCGGAAGTTCCGGCAGGACAGGAAGGCTCCCTGATCCGGATTGTGGGGGCACGCACTTTTGTCCTCCAGGACGGGATCTGGACAGACACCGCCTATGATCCCGACAGGGATGAGCTGATTCGAGTGGGCTTCTTATCCACTGATTATTACAAGCTGGCTGGCAGCAGGGAGGATATTGCTGCTGCGTTTGCATTGGGTCAAAGCGTAATCCTTATGCTGGATGGGAAAGCTTACCAGGTTGTGGCGGAGGGTGAACCCACCCATGCCATCCAGCTGCCGGTCATTTCCGGTGGTGATTCATCAACAATTACACCAAAACCTGCTTTAACGGACCCAATACCGCAATCCACCCCGGTGCCCCCATCGGATCCTGTCAAACCTCCAGCCGGGATTTGCGGGTGGGCTTTTCTACCGCTGGGGCTGATCCTGTTGCTGGTAAAGAAACAGCATCCCCGGGAAGATTTAGGGTCTTGAACTCAGCCGGGCGGAGTGAATGATTGTTCCGCCCGGTTTTATTTCCTGGAGGGGAACAGATCCTTGGGAGAAATCGCGCCTTCCCGTAATACCCTTAATTCCGGGGTTGTGCAATCCACAACCGTGGATGGAACACCGCCGGGGCAGGGTCCGCCATCCAGGATCAGGTCCACTTTTCCATCCAATTGATTGATGACATCCCGGGCAGTCAGGGGGCTGGTTTGCCCCGACAGGTTTGCAGATGTGGTTGCCAGGGGACCGGTCTGGCGCAGCAATGACAATGCAAATGGATGGTTTGGCATGCGGACGCCGATGGTTGGAAGAGGAGAAATGAGTGCAGGCAGATGGATGTTGCGGGGAACGATCAGGGTCAATGCTCCAGGCCAGAACCGGGATGCCAGTTCCAATGCGGCGGGAGGGAGGTTTGGTGTAACGATGGGCAATTGTTCCATCTCACCGATTAACACAGCAATTGCTTTTGTCCAATTTCTGCCCTTGGCAAGGAACAACTGGCGGATGCTGGCTTCGCTATCGATGCCGGAAGCCAGCCCGTACACGGTATCGGTTGGGAAGGCAATCAAACCGCCTTCCCGAAGGATGGCCAGGGCTGCTGGAATGGCGCTTGGATCCAGAATTGAGATCGTAGTGGTGGTTGTCATATTAATTCCATTGAATGGTCAATAGCCTGGGGTGACCGGATAAATCTTCCTGTACGGAAATCTGAGCGTTTGGATGATACTTCCTGGCGAGCGATGGGGCAGATTCTCCCTGGCTGGATTCAATTTCCATTAGCATCATGCCGCCGGGAGTAATCCATTGTTCGGCGTTTGCAACGAGGCGTTGGATCTGGTCCAATCCATCCGGTCCACCATCCAGGGCAATCCGGGGTTCGTGCCTCGCCACGCTCAGTTTGGTGAGGGTCTTGGCAGGGATGTATGGCAGGTTGGCGCAGATGAGGTCGAAGTGGGCGGAAACACCATGCAGAAGGTCGCCATGCACAAATTGGATGCGGTCCTCCAACTGGTGTGTGTTTGCGTTTTCCCGGGCGATTTCCAATGCTTCTGCTGAAATATCGGTAGCAACAATTGATACACCCGGAACCAGATGGGCAAGCGTTACCCCGATGATCCCCGATCCAGTTCCAACATCTGCCACGCAGCGGCGATGAGGATGGTCTTTGAGCCACTGCAAGGCAGTATCCACAAGCAGTTCCGTCTCAGGGCGGGGAATCAACACCTGCGGGGACACATGGAAAGACAGACCAAAGAATTCACATCTGCCCGTCAGGTAGGGCAGGGGCACTCCCTGGATGAGCTGGTCGAGCATGGCATTCAGGTGCCCTTCCTGTTGATAGGTTAATTCCAGCGCAGGATGGGCAATGACCCAGGTGCGGGTTTGTCCCAATTCATGCGCTGCCAGGACCTGCAATTCCAGTTCGGGTGTTTCGCTGAATGCGGATAACCTCTGGCGAGCCTGGATAAGCCAGGTGTGAAGATTATTCGTCCTCATCCCCTTCTCCAATGCTGGAGAGTCGTTCGGTTTCATCCCGCTGGGATAATTCATCGATAAATTGGTCCAGTTCACCATCCATCACAGCAGGAAGATTGAACGAAGAGATATTGACGCGGTGATCCGTAACCCGGTTTTGCGGGTAGTTGTATGTGCGGATTTTCTCTGCTCTTTCCCCGGTTCCCACCTGGGAGCGCCTTGATTCGTCCATTTCTGCCCGCCGCTTTTCCACCTCAATTTCGTACAAGCGGGCACGCAGAATGCTCATTGCCCGCAGCTTGTTCTGTAATTGGGATCGTTCATCCTGGCAGGCAACCACAATACCGGAAGGCTTGTGTGTAATGCGGATGGCAGTGGAGTTCTTTTGAACATTCTGTCCACCGGCACCGGCTGATCGGTATACATCTATTTCAAGGTCAGATTCAGGAATATGTAAATCGACTTCCTCCACCTCGGCAAGCACGGCAACAGTCACCGTGGATGTGTGAATCCGCCCAGATGATTCGGTTGCTGGAATTCGTTGGACACGGTGGACACCAGATTCAAACTTCAGGCGGGAATAAGCCCCTCGTCCCTTGACAGAAAAAATCATCTCTTTGAATCCGCCAATACCGGTTTCGTTGGCGGAAAGAACGTCTGTATGCCAGTTGTGACGTTCTGCATAGCGGACATACATACGGAAAAGATCGGCGACAAACAATCCAGCTTCATCGCCGCCCGTTCCGGCACGAATTTCCACAATAATATTGCGATCATCACGGGGATCCTTGGGAACCAGCAGGAGTTTCAGCTGATTTTCCAATATCGCTGACCGCTTGGTAAGTTCGTCCAGCTCGGAGATGGCAAGCATGCGAAGATCCTCGTCATCTGAATCCTGCAGCTGGCGAGCCTCCTCCAGTTGTTGGAGAACCAGCTGATATTCCTGGGTCAGGTGGACAATTTCATCAAGTTCAGCCCGTTCCTTTGCCAGTTCCACAACCCGGGTGTAATCCCCCATGTTTTCTTCCATCAACTGGTTCAATTCGTTAAAACGAGCTTCAATAATTGCAAGTTTTTCCAGCATAAAGACATCAACCTTCCATTACTCTACCAATCACGGCGGCTAATTATACCAGTGCTTTTGTAATTGGAAGAGAGAGGGGATATCCCATGATTTACCAAACCCTTACGGATTGTTCACAAGATGTTAACAATCTGTTGGCGGGGATTTAAAGTTGGTGCGATATGATGTTCCTGTAAGAACATTCAAAATGGAGGAAAAGATGAAGAAAAAGTTTATCGTCATGGTCAGCCTGGTAATTGGATTGTCAATGGTTTTGACGGCCTGCACACCAACCGCTGCACCAACCACAACCCTGCCTGTGACAGAGGCTGTAACAGAAGTTGCCACAGAAGCCGTTCCGGAAGGAATGCTCCCGGAAGTGGATCCTGCCAGCCTGACTGGTGACATCAATATTGCGGGCAGTTCCACCGTGTATCCCCTTTCAGAAGCAGTTGCTGAAAACTTCAATAAGGATGGATTCACCGGTAATGTAAATATAGCTTCAGTTGGAACCGGTGGAGGATTTGAACGGTTTTGCAAGACGGGCGAGACTGATATTGCCAATGCCAGCCGTGCAATCAAGGACAGTGAGATGGAAGCTTGTGCAGCCCTGAACCCTGCCCGTGTTCCCCTGGAATTCCGGGTGGGCACTGATGCAATTGCGGTGGTTGTCAGCAAAGAAAATACCTTTGCAAAAGATATCACCCTGGAAGAACTGGGATTGTTGTTCACAAGTGCAGAAAAATGGTCGGATGTGCGGGCGGATTGGCCAGCAGAACCGATTCAGCGCTTTACGCCGGGAACCGATAGCGGAACTTTTGACTTTTTTGTTGAGGTTGTGATCCAAAAACCGCAGAAGATCGAGAAGCTGGATGATGCCAAGAAGCTGGCGTTGGATGCAACCAATATCCAAACCAGTGAGGATGATAACGTCCTTGTCCAGGGAGTGGAAGGCAGCCCATACGCCATTGGTTATTTTGGCTTTGCTTATTACAAACAGCAAGAATCCCGCTTGATTGCCCTGTCTGTTGATGGAATTGCGCCTTCGTTTGAAACTGCCGAGAGTGGCGAGTATGTACTTGCCCGCCCGTTATTTATCTACTCGGATGCCAACGTGTTGAAACAGAAGCCCCAGGTTGCAGGTTTCATCAATTACTTTCTGACCTATGTCAATGAATGGATTGATGATGTGGGTTATTTCCCAGCCAGCGAGGAGGCTCTCAATACTGCCCGGCAATTGTTCCTGGATGCCGTGAAGTAGCATTTGGAATTTCATGGAAGGGAGGTTGTCTTGTCTCCTCACAACCTCCCTTCACTTTTTTACCGGGGATATCTCATGGCAGAATATGCTACCACCTCTCAAATCGGATCCAAGGATCAGCTTGAACCCAATATCCGCCAGCAACTGACCAGGAAAAAACGTCCTGGTGAAATGATGATCCAGGTATTCCTGTTGCTTGCAGGTGCAGTGTCCATCCTTACCACGGTTGGAATTGTTTTTGAACTGGGTAAGGAGTCGCTGTTGTTTTTTCAAACGCCGGAAGTGCGCCTGTGGGATTTTCTGACAGGAACCAGGTGGTCGCCGACCATTGGTTCCTTTGGCGTTCTGCCATTGGTCAATGCAACCCTCATGACAACCATCTTTGCCATGGTGGTTGCCATCCCCCTGGGCCTGGCTTCTGCCATCTACCTCAGCGAATATGCGTCCATCAGGGTTCGTAAAATATTAAAACCCTTGCTGGAAATTTTGGCTGGCATTCCAACGGTTGTGTATGGATATTTTGCCCTGACTTTTGTAACACCCATTTTGAGGTCAATCCTTGGCAGTGATACCGTTCAGATATATAACACCCTGTCTGCCGGTTTGGTGATGGGGATTATGATTCTGCCATTAATATCATCCATGAGCGAAGATGCTTTGAGCGCCGTGCCACGCTCGCTCCGCGAGGCGGCTTATGGATTGGGGGCAACCCGCCTGGAAACTTCCATCAAAGTAGTCTTACCGGCAGCCCTCTCTGGAATCATTGCTGCAGTCCTGCTGGGAATCTCCCGTGCAATTGGCGAGACAATGATTGTGGCGATTGCTGCGGGTTCCGGTCCGGCATTCACCTTTAATCCATTGAAGTCAGCAGAGACCATGACCGGTTATATTGCCCGAATTAGCGGCGGTGATCTCAGTTATGATTCGGCGGACTATAACAGTATTTTTGCCATTGGTCTGCTACTCTTTGTAATCACACTGGGTTTAAATTTCCTCAGCCGCAAACTGGTTGTCCGCTTCCGTGAGGTTTACGAATGAAACCATTCAACAGTTGGATGATTGGCAATGGGAACCAGGAAGCCCTGGCGGGGCGACACCGCAAGGGCAAAGCCTGGCGAAATCTATTTGTCAGTTCGCTGGTGATTGGTGTCTTGAGCCTGGTGGTGCTGCTTTTCAGTATTGTGGATCAGACCATGGGATGGATTGTGGTTGAATACAAAAATCAACCATCCGAGCTCAGCTTGCAGCCGTTGGAAGCATTGAGCCAGGATGAGCTGGTGGGCATCCTTCAGGATAACGTTACTGCAAGGCGGTTTAAAGCGCTGAACCAAGCAATTCCATTTACTGATCGAAGCACGGAAGATATTCTTGACTTGATTACTGAGGAAGTGCTTCAACCATCCGTAGTGATGAGTTACCGGCTTTCCATGGGAATTTTTAACCGGGAGGAAATGCTTGCTGATGCAGCAGAGCGATATCCTGATGCTGAATTGAAATTTCATCTATGGATAAAGCCGGAATTTTTGAACCGCTCCATGTCATCCAATCCTTTGTTTGCAGGAATCCGTCCAGCTTTGCTGGGGTCATTATTCCTGATTTTGATTACAATCGGATTTGCATTTCCAATTGGCATTGGTGCGGCAATTTACCTGGAGGAATATGCCGACCAACGGGTATGGTTTAACCGGGTTATCCAAGCGAATATCGAAAACCTTGCCGGGGTACCCTCCATTGTGTATGGCATTCTCGGACTGGCAATCTTTGTGAGAGCCCTTGGGGGCATCACCAGTGGGTCCTTCGTGGGTATTGAAGGCGGAAATGGGCGCACCATCCTCTCGGCAGGCTTGACGATGGGATTGCTGGTCTTGCCGGTGATGATTGTCAATGCCCGGGAGGCAATCCGGGCGGTACCCCAGTCCCTGCGGCTGGCATCCTATGGGCTGGGTGCCACCCGCTGGCAGACCATCTGGCATCATGTTCTTCCATCGGCAATTTCCGGCATCCTTACCGGAACCATCCTGACAATTTCCAGGGCAATTGGCGAGACAGCTCCTCTGATTGTCGTTGGGGCGGCAACTTATCTGACCAGTGACCCCACCGGACCTTTCTCCAAGTTTACGGCGCTCCCCATCCTGATTTATAATTGGACTACTCGTCCGCAGGAGGCGTTTCGGAATATTGCAGCCACAGCAATTTTGGTCTTGCTGATTGTTCTTTTAACACTCAATGCGGCAGCAATCCTGCTGCGAAATCGCCTTCAAAATCGGATTTGACAGGGTTAATGGATATGATGGAACGTGAACATACGATGGCATTGGAAGTGCGCGAGATGGATTTTTATTATGGCTCGTTTCGCGCGGTAAAAAATGTCAATCTGGATATTGAACCCCGGAAAATTACCGCAATCATTGGTCCATCCGGCTGCGGAAAAAGCACAGTCATTCGCTGCTTTAACCGGATGAATGATTTAATTCCCGGCACCAGGTTGACCGGGGAGGTACTATTCCATGGACAAAACATTTATGCCACTGACGTGGATCCCGTGCAAATCCGCAGGCTGATCGGCATGGTGTTTCAAAAGCCCAACCCTTTCCCCAAGTCCATTTATGAAAATGTTGCCTGGGGTGCCCGAATAAATGGCTTCACCGGGAATATGGATGACCTTGTGGAAGAATCCCTTTCCCAGGCTGCTCTTTGGGATGAAGTCAAGGATTCCCTGTCCAAGAGTGCATTGGCGTTGTCCGGCGGTCAGCAGCAACGGCTTTGCATCGCCAGGGCGCTGGCAGTCAAACCGGAAATTATTTTGATGGATGAACCATGTTCTGCTTTGGATCCAATTGCCACATTGAAAATTGAAGACCTGATGCGTGAACTTTCTGTTCACTACACTATTATTATCGTAACGCATAATATGCAGCAGGCTGCCAGGGCGTCGGACTACACCGCCTTCTTCACGATGGATACGACAGACCGGGCGGGTTTGCTGGTAGAATATGGGGAGACCAACCAGATTTTCACCAATCCAAAAGATCAAAGAACAGAAGATTATATTACCGGGCGGTTTGGCTAGGAAGAGGCAGCAGCATGACAAGAGAAGCGTTAACCCGTCAAATTCACCATATCCAGGATGAAGTGTTGCTGCTTGGCAGTATGGTGGAACAAGCCATGCTGCAGGCTGTGCAGGCTCTCCGTAACCGGGATGTTCCGGCTGCCAACCGCATTTACCGGGATGATTCGTATATCAATGACAAGCGATATGCCATTGAGAATGCCATTCTGATTTTAATAGCCACCCAGCAACCCATGGCGCGCGACTTAAGGTTGCTGGCTGCCATGTTGGAAGTGATTAATGAATTGGAGCGGATGGGTGATTATGCCAAAGGGGTTGCAAAAATTGCCCGAAAAATCGATGGGGAGGACCTTCCCATCCCGGCTGAGTTTGACCGGATGGCACAACTGGCTGTGGAAATGCTCCACCGGGCATTAAGTGCCTTTGTGCGGGAAAGTGCCGCAGAAGCCAGCAGCATTCCCCGCGAGGATGACCAGGTGGATGCACTTTACAACCAGGTATATCGCCAAATTGTCAATTGGATGATTGCCAATCCCAATACCATTGACCATGCCAACCTGCTGATGTGGGTGGCTCATAACTTGGAACGGATGGCAGACCGTGTCACCAATATTTGTGAGCGGACGGTTTTTATTGTGACCGGTGAACTGATGGAGATGGATACGACAGATGATGAAGATGCTGATCTTGATGATGAAGATTGATTCCGCTGAATGTTGTTAAATAAAAATACCGGATTACCCAAGCGTAATCCGGTGTTTTTATTTTTCATTGAAAAATTGTATAATATTAAATTATCATCATGTTTATTAATCGAGGAGGGCATATGCTGTCTCCAAATCCATATCCGGGAAAGTTGATTGTGGTGGAAGGAATTGATGGAAGCGGAAAATCCACCCAGATTGACCTGTTATATAAATGGCTGCAAACCCATGGAAAATCGGTTTATTTCAGTGAATGGAATTCCTCCGAGCTTGTAAAGAGCACAACCCGCCTTGGCAAAGATGAAAAAGCATTTACTCCAACCTCATTCAGCCTGTTGCAGGCAACGGACTTTTCCGATCGATGGGAAAATCATATTCAACCCATGTTGAAGGCGGGTGTGATTGTCCTGGCGGACCGGTACGCTTTTACGGCATTTGCCAGGGATGTGGCGCGGGGGGTGGATCGGGATTGGGTACGGAATTTGTATTCGTTTGCTCCACAGCCCGACCTGGTTCTATATTTCCGTGTTCCGGTGAATATCGCAGTCGACCGGATCACTTCGGGAAGGGCAAAGCTGAAATATTATGAAGCCGGGATGGACCTGGGACTTTCGGAGAACCGGATTACCAGCTTCCGCCTTTTCCAGCAGCGGATTGTCAGCGAGTATGACGCGATGGTGGATGAGTATGGATTTGTTGTAATGGATGGAACAGGAAACGTGCAAAAACAACAAAAGCTGGTTCGCCAGCTGGTTCGGAAAATCCTGATTGGATGGGAAGGATTACCCAACCCGTCTGTTCCAGTCCGTGCGTCCCGGAAAAAGAAAGTGGTTGTTGAAACCAATACTGCCGGAGGTGAGTCATGACCGACCCCGTGTTTTATGGCTGCGGTTTTCCTTATCGTGCCGTTGGGGACTTGCCCGGCAAGTTGATTGTGTTGGAAGGTACGGATGGAGTGGGGCGATCGACCCAAATTGGATTACTCCGGAAGTGGCTGGAAGATAGCGGGTATGCTGTCTCCGATACCGGATTACGGCGTTCCGCATTAACCCAGTTTGGATTGGACCAGGCGAAAGTGGGTCATACGCTGGGACGTCAAACCATGAGCCTGTTTTACGCTACTGATTTTGCGGACCGGCTGGAAAACCAGATTATCCCGGCGCTTAAGGCTGGGTTCTATGTGCTTTCTGATCGCTATTTCTATTCCATCATTGCCCGTGATATCGTCCGTGGGGCAAACCGGGAATGGGCGAAGAATGTGTACGGCTTTGCTCTCAAACCGGACGTGGTCTATTATCTCCGGGCGGATATCCCAACACTGGTCTCGCGCATGGTCTATGGGCGGGGCTTTAATTACTGGGAATCCGGCATGGATATCCGTTGCGCGGATAACTTATACGACAGCTTTTGTGTATATCAAGGCAGGGTCATCCAGGAATTTGACCTGATGACGGAAGAATATGGCTTTGAAACGATTGATGCCAACCGACCAGTCAATGCGGTTTTTGAGGAATTAAAGACAAGAATCCGACCTCTGTTGGAAACAGCATAAACCGATCATGGACCGGGCACCCCAAAAAGAGAGGATCGTCCGATGGCAAAAAAGAAAATATCAGTGATCCAGGTGTATGGATCTGGCATCCTGACCCGCAGCCTTGAGGCGATCCTGATCGAAATTCCCGGCGTGCGGGATGGAGGGGATATCGAGAATATCCATAGGATGCGCGTAGCCACAAGGAGGCTGCGGGCAGGATTGGCTACCTTTGAAAAATGGATGCCGGGAAAACGGGTAATTGATTGGGTGCGACAGGTCCGCAGCATCACCCGTTCCCTGGGAGCGGCTCGGGATACCGATGTCCAGCTTGATTTACTCCGGCAGGTTTATCAGGAGATTCCCCAGGGCTTGGAGAAAGCAGGTGTACACCGGCTGCTGGTTCGCATACAGCAGCGCCGGAAAGGACTGCAAGCGGATGTCCTGAAATCACTTGCGAAATATGAAAAGAGCGGGGTATCACAGGAAATGCAACAAATATTGGGACCGATTGCTGCTTTACGGGCAGTAATTAACATGGATTCCCCGGTTCTTTATGGACTTGCGCAACAATCTGTGGGTGATGCCCTGGATAAGTTCCTGTCTTTTGAACCTTATATCCATGATCCGGATGAAGTTGAGAAATTGCATGCCATGCGGATTGCCGCCAAACATCTCCGGTACACCCTGGAAATCTTTGCGGAATTATATGAGGAAGGAATGAAACCGCACCTTCAAACCATGCGCCGGGTGCAGGATCTGCTTGGCAATATTCATGATGATGATGTCTGGATTGCATGGCTGCCGGAATTCATCAAGGAAGAACGGCAGAGAACCTATGAATACTATGGAATCTTTGGACCATTTCGCAAGCTGAGCCCCGGATTGGATTACTTCCTCAATCGCTGTCAGCAGGATCGCAATAAAACCTATGGAAAATTTCTGAGAGAGTGGGATGCCTGGAATGGGGAGAATGCCTGGCAAAGCTTGCGGGATGCAGTCAGGATACCTGAGAGGTTGATTCCATCTGCCAGCATTGATCCCGAATTGGATATCCCGGCGGAAACAGAGGCTGAAGCAGGGTGAAACGGTTTGCGGTCATCAGCGACGTGCATGCGAACCTGCCTGCCCTGGAGGCTGTACTTGACAGGATTAAACAGCAGGAAGTGAATGCAATTCTGAACCTGGGGGATTTTATTGGCTATGGTGCCTTTCCGGGTCAGGTGATTGAGCGGCTTGGACACCCCGGGATTATCAGTATTATTGGAAATTACGATGAAAAAGTGCTGCGCTGGGAGGAAAAACGGGAAGCTTGGAAAACCCGCAAGGCACCCCAGAAATGGCTGGCTTTTGATTGGGCTTTTCGAAATTTGTCGGAATCGAATAAAAAGTTCCTTCAAGCATTGCCAAGAAAACGGCACATTTCTGCGGAAGGCTGGCGGATCCTGATGGTGCACGGCAGTCCGGAATCGCACAGTGAGCACCTGGGACCGGCAACACCCGAGGAGCGTTTTCTGGAGTTGAACCGGATGACCCATGCCAGCCTGGTGCTTTGCGGGCACTCCCACCTCCCGTTTGTCCGCCAGGCGGATGCGACCTGGTATGTCAACCCCGGCAGCGTTGGCAGACCCGATGATGGAGATCCGCGGGCAAGTTTTGCAGTCATTCAAGTTGAGGTTGGGAACATCCAAGTGGAACATATCCGCCTCGAATATGATGTTGAGCGGACTGTGACAGCCATCCGGCAGGCTGGTTTACCTGAGGAATTTGCCCAAATGGCAATCTTGGGGAAAAATCTGGGAGCAATCCAGGGTGAGGATTAGCCAACGTGGAACCAAATGTGAATAGTCAGATATCAGATGATGCACCTGTGGTCAATTCCGCCCGGGAACTGGCAAAAACCTGCCTGACGGATATGCGGCACACAGAGCATGTGACCCGGCTGGCACTCCAATTGTTTGACCAGCTCAAGGAACTGCACCAGATGGGAGAGGTGGAACGCAACTGGCTGGAAATAGCGGCAGTATTGCATGATGCCGGATGGGTGGAAGGCTGGCAGGCGCATCATAAAGCCAGTCTGCGCATTATCTTAAAATCCCCCCTGCTTCCACTGGATCAACATCAGCGACTGATCATTGGCTCCATCGCACGGTATCACAGACGAGCTCTCCCATCCCTCGAACATGATCATTATGCAGCCCTTGGCGATGCGGAGCGGAAAATTGTCGATTGGCTGGCAGCGATCCTGCGCCTGGCAGATGGCTTGGATTCCACCCACCAATCCCTGGTGATGGATGTTTTCTGCAAGACCAGCAGGAAGAAAATCATTGTCCATTGTCTTGTACACAACCGGGCAGGTGCGGACCAATCCGGAGCGCAAGAAAAGAGCGACCTGCTGAAGAAAGTATCAGGACGGGACGTGATAGTGCGCAGCAAGAAGGTGGACTAGGAAGGACAGATGGTTGACTTTATCAAGAAAGTTGGACTAGCGGTTCTGGGTGCAATCCTGGTTGCCGGATTATTTAACTGGGTGTTTGGGGCTGGGGAGTGGAACTCCTTTGGGCGTGCAATTGTCTGGGGCGGTGTGCTGTTAATGTTGATTGGGACGCTGGCAGGTGCCGGGGATTATTTCAATCGCCCATCCCTGCAACCGAAAGGCGAAAACAGGGAGAGCCGGGAGGTGGCTGGAGAAAATCCCCGAAAATCAAGGGGGGATTTTGTGGGATTCCTGGTGTGGGTGGTTGCAGCGGTGCTGTGTTTTGGAATCGGCACCCTGTTGGAATATCTCTTTTAATCTGATTGAAAAAATCAGTGCTTGACAGGCGCGGGTGAGTCAGGTAAAATCTTGATACTCTTGAAAAGGGGCCTGTAGCGCAGTTGGGAGCGCGCCTCAATCGCACTGAGGAGGCCAGGGGTTCGAATCCCCTCAGGTCCACCTGGGGTGGATCACCCCGCAGAACTTTACAACAGAAATAGCATGTCCTGGGCCCATAGCGCAGTTGGGAGCGCGTCTCAATGGCATTGAGAAGGCCGGGGGTTCGAATCCCCCTGGGTCCACACTTAAAGGCAAAAGCAGGAGTAGTAGATCATCCGTCAGCGAGCTGGGAGAGCGAGGTGAGAGCCCAACAATGTGCCGAGCGGAGCGCATCAGGTTGAACTCGCCTGCAGGCTTTCCATAACCAGGAAAGTCAGCTGCATCGGTGAAATTCAAGTAACCGGTGCCGGGTGCGCCCGTTAGCGCGTTAATGAGCGGTTCGGGTTTTATTTCAACCGGACAAGCAGGGTGGTACCGCGGAGATTGCCTTCGCCCCTGGTGGGGTGAGGGCTTTTTTGTTTTTATATGCCGGATGGAACCACGTGGTGGTTCTTGATGAAGAACAAGTATGACGGAGATGCAAAGTGAGCAACAACAACTATATTCCAGCAGAAATAGAAGCCAAGTGGCAGGCAAAATGGGATGCCGATGGACTGTATCGGTCGGATATTGATCCCAACCGCACCAAATATTATGCCCTGACCATGCTCCCGTATCCATCCGGCGATCTCCATATCGGGCACTGGTACGCAATGACGCCGTCAGATGCGCGCGCCAGGTTTAAACGCATGCAGGGGTATAATGTCCTTTTCCCGATTGGGTTTGACGCTTTTGGCTTGCCCGCAGAGAATGCTGCCATTAAAAAGGGAATCCATCCACGGTACTGGACGGAACAAAACATGGCAAATATGCGGCGCCAACTGCGTACCATGGGTGCCATGTTCGATTGGCGGCGGGAAATTGTCTCCTGTGATCCCAATTATTACAAGTGGACCCAGTGGTTTTTCCGGCAATTGTTTTTGCATGGATTGGCATACCGGAAGAAATCCCCGGTGGATTGGTGCCCGAATTGCAACACCACCCTGGCACGCGAGCAGGTCTGGGGAGAGGACCGGCATTGCGAGCGATGTGGTACGCCTGTTACGAAGCGAAACCTGGAGCAATGGTTCTTCCGAACAACCAGGTATGCTGATGAATTGCTGCATTATGATCAAGTAGATTGGCCGGAACGGGTTCGTGTGCTGCAAACCAACTGGATTGGCAGGTCGGAAGGGGCGGCAGTCGTTTTCAAAACTGAAAATGGTGATCCCTTGGAAGTGTTTACCACCCGACCGGACACGCTATGGGGAGCAACTTTTATGGTGCTGGCACCCGAGCATCCCCTGGTGCAAAGCATCACGACACCGGAGCAAAAACAAATGATTGATGCCTACATTCGGCAGGCAACCAGTCAAACGGATATCCAGCGGGAAGCCACTGACAAGGAAAAGACAGGGGTTTTCACGGGTGGGTATGCAATCAATCCGGTCAATGGTGAGCGTATTCCCATCTGGATTGCGGATTATGTGTTGATGACCTATGGCACCGGGGCAATCATGGCTGTTCCGGCACACGATCAGCGCGATTTTGAATTTGCCCGCAAGTATCACCTGCCGATCCGGGTGGTTATTCAATCGGCGGATACTCCTGCAATTGATCCGGTTGAGATGACGGCAGCCGTTCCTGCCTTGGGCACCATGGTCAATTCCGGACCCCTGACAGGAACCCCTGGAGAAGAAGCATTCCACAAGGCAGTTGCTTTTGTGGAGCAAATGGGGGTTGGGCGCGGTGCTGTCAATTACAAGCTGCGGGACTGGTTAATTTCCCGTCAGCGGTATTGGGGCGCTCCGATCCCGATTGTCTACTGTTCAAATTGCGGTGCGGTTGCAGTCCCTGAAGACCAGTTGCCGGTATTACTGCCTGATGATGTGGAATGGAAGCCAACGGGTGAAAGCCCACTCAAACTGCACCCCACCTGGCGTTTCACCACCTGCCCACAGTGCGGTGGGCAGGCAGAGCGGGAAACCGATACGATGGATACATTCATGTGTTCCTCATGGTATCACCTGGGATACTTGAATAAGGGAATGGAAGGTGCAAAATCACCCTTCCCGGCGGATGAGTATGATTACTGGATGCCGGTGGATATTTACACGGGCGGCATTGAGCATGCCAATATGCACCTGATTTACACCCGCTTCTTTCACAAAGCCTGCCGTGATATGGGCATTACGGAAGGGCACGAACCGATGACGCAGCTGCGCAACCAGGGGATGGTGCTGGGTGAGGATGGCGAAAAGATGTCCAAGAGCCGGGGCAATGTTGTGCCACCGGATGACCTGGTGCGCGCCTATGGTGCGGATACGGTGCGTGCATACCTGATGTTCTTTTCCCGTTGGGAGATGGGTGGACCGTGGAGCGGTGGTGGGATTGAAGGAACCTCCCGCTGGCTGAAGCGGTTATGGAACCTGGTTTTGGATCCAGCACCCGCCTCTCACGCTCCGGACGAGGCTGCAGTTCGCCATTTCCGCCGCAAAGTGCACCAGACTTTGAAAGCGGTAACAAACGATTTTGAGCATTTTGAATTTAATACCATTGTGTCTGGATTGATGGAACTGTTGAATGAAATGGCAAAAGCGAAGGCTGCCGGGATGGGGAACCAGCCAGCATGGGATGAAGCCGTGGAAATTTACCTGAAGGTCCTTGCGCCGGTCTGCCCCCATATCACAGAGGAATTGTGGAGCCGGATGGGCAAGCCGTATTCCATTCACACCCAGGCATGGCCGGTGGTGGATGAGGACGCAGCAGCCCAGGAGGAAATTACGCTGGTTGTCCAAGTGAACGGCAAGGTGCGCGACCGAATTACCGTGCCGGTGGATATCCCGGAGGCGGACGCCAGGGCGGCTGCACTCGCGAGTGAAACAGTCCAACGCTTTTTGGAAGGAAAGACCCCGCGGCAGATTGTCTATGTTCCCGGGCGACTGGTCAACATCGTCATATAATTTTGCCATTCATCGGATGATAAGATGAAACACCTGCTCCGTGGTGCCAAAAGTACCGTGGAGCAGGTGTGTTTTGACATGACAAACGTCGCTTGACATGCCATAACCGCCGTGCTATACTCCAATTATCGGAATAATCTGATTAATTCATGAATACTTGCGGAGCATCGATGCTGCGCGATCGAAATCCACTCGAACAATCTGAGTTTTTGAAATATCTCGCCAGGCATTCCCAGTCAGCGGAAGATGATCGGTTGCCCCCACTGGCTGACCTGAGCCGGGAACTGGGTATCAGTATTGCCAGCTTGCGGGAGCAGTTGGAAGTTGCCAGGGCGATGGGGTTGGTGGAAGTGCGTCCCAAGACTGGCATACGCAGGCTGGAGTACCGGTTTGAACCGGCTGTGGTCAAAAGCGTGGTGTACGCCATGAGTATTGAGCCGCATACTCTTGAGCAGTTCTCCGACCTCCGCAACCATGTGGAGACAGCCTACTGGTTCCAAGCGGTCAGCCAGTTAAATTCCGAAGATCATGCAGAACTGTTGGATTTGGTCCGGAGGGCGTTTCAAAAGCTGGATGGATCCCCGGTGCAAATCCCGCATATGGAACACCGCCAACTGCACCTGCTGCTGTACAGTCGTCTGAACAATCCCTTTGTAACCGGAATCATGGAAACCTACTGGGAAATTTACGAGGCAGTGGGTCTGAGTGTATATAATGATCTCAACTATTTGAGACGGGTATGGACCTATCACCAGAGGATTGTCGAAGCGGTCTGTGCCGGGGATTTGAATGGCGGATACCAGTTGTTGGTGGAACACATCCACCTCATTACAGAGAGAACCAAACCATCGATCAGTCAAAAATTCGAATAGTTGTTGGATCATGATTCATCACATAGAGGAGAGATATGTCAGAAGAAACGATTGTTGCTGGAAATCCAATTGAACAGAAGCGCTGTCCGATCGTGAACGATTTTTGTATGACGGTCAGTACGGTGAACGGATCTGGCAGCGCGACGGCAAACAACCTGCTCCTGCGGTCCCTGTTTCGGATGGGCATCCCGGTATCCGGGAAAAATATCTTCCCATCGAATATTCAGGGTCTGCCCACCTGGTACACCATCCGGGTCAGCCGCAAGGGATACATTGGACGGGTGGCAAAGGATGATATCGTGGTTGCGATGAATCCGGCTACCATCGCAAAAGAAGCTCCTTTTATCTCTCCTGGTGGAGTCATGTTCTATGCGGATGACCTCCGTATCAGCGATTTGCGGGAGGACATTATTGCCTACCCAATGCCGGTGAAAAAACTGGTCAAAGAAGCAGATGTTGCGCCAAGCATGCGGGATTATATTGCCAACATGGTATATGTTGGGGTGCTGGCGCAGATGATTGGCATTCCGCTGGATGTGGTGTACCAGACACTGGAATTTCAATTCAAGGGTAAGAAAAAAGCGATTGACTCCAACTGGTCTGTGGTAAAAGCAGCGGCTGATTGGGCTGCTGCCAATTTGGAAAAACGCGACCCGTTCCGGGTGGAGCCAATGAATGGAACCGAAGGCTATATCATGGCGGATGGCAATATGGCGGGTGCCCTCGGTGCATTATACGGAGGATTGCAGTTTGCGGGCTGGTATCCCATTACCCCGGCAACCTCGCTTGCCGAGACATTTACCGACTATGTCCCGCTCCTTCGAACGGATCCGGAGACAGGCAGGCAAACCTGTGCCGTTGTCCAGGCAGAGGATGAGCTGGCTGCCATTGGCATGGTGGTTGGTGCCGGTTGGGCAGGCTTGCGGGCAATGACATCCACTTCCGGGCCAGGTCTGTCATTAATGGCGGAGTATCTTGGTCTGGCATACTATGCGGAAGTCCCGGTGGTTGTTTGGGATGTGCAGCGGGTTGGACCCAGCACAGGTCTGCCCACCCGTACCGCTCAATGTGATTACACATTTGCATATTTCATCAGCCATGGGGATACCCAATACATCATCCTGATCCCGGGCTCTGTCAACGAATGTTTTGAATTCGGCTGGCGGGCGTTGGATACTGCGGAGCATTTTCAGACGCCAGTGCTGGTGATGAGCGACCTGGATCTGGGGATGAATCAATGGATGACGCCGGCATTCCAGTATCCCGATCAACCGATGGACCGTGGCAAAATTCTATGGGAAGACGACCTGGAAAAACTTCTTGCCGAACGGAATGGGGATTGGGGACGCTACCTGGATATTGATGGTGATGGCATTCCCTACCGGACAGTGGCGGGCAACCGTCATCCCCGCAGCGCATACTTCACGCGTGGCACGGGTCATGATGAGTATGGACGATATAATGAGGAAGGGGATGTTTGGGAGCAGGGAATGAATCGCCTGGCAAAGAAGATCAACGGGTCACGGGAGTTGTTGCCCAAGCCAGTCCTGAAAAAACGGGATGGGGCAAAAATCGGCATCATCAGTGCAGGCTCCACTGATCCGGCAATCATTGAAGCATGCGACCTGTTGGAAGCGGATGGAATCCCGGTGGATTACCTGCGGCTGCGAGCGCTGCCGGTTTGCCAGCAGGTGCTGGACTTCATCAAGGATCATGATTGTGTGTACGTTGTTGAGATGAACCGGGACGGTCAGCTGCAACAAATTTTGAGCCTGGAAACGCCTGAGCATGCGACCCGGTTGAAAAAGGTTGCTCATATGGATGGATTTCCGCTGACAGCCCAATGGATTAGTAGTGAAATCAAGGCACAGGAGGCAAAATAGCCATGACCGACCAGAATCAACGCCAACAGGTGAATGCTGCAGGTTTGTCACGGGCAGATTATCGCGGGGCACCCAGCACGCTTTGCCAGGGATGCGGTCATAATGGCATTGCCAGTCAGATTGTCGCTGCCTGCTACGAACTGGACATTGTTCCTGAACAGGTGGTGAAATTTTCTGGAATTGGATGCTCCAGTAAAAGCCCGACGTATTTCCTGAGCCGTTCTTTTGGTTTCAATGGGCTGCATGGACGCATGCCCTCACTGGCGCTGGGCGCCTTATTTGCGGATACATCCCTCAAAGGGATTGGTGTCAGCGGAGATGGGGACACTGCCAGCATTGGCATGGGGCAATTCAAGCATCTTGTCCGGCGCAATCTTCCCATGGTGTACCTGGTTGAAAACAACGGCGTTTATGGATTAACCAAGGGGCAATTTTCAGCCACAGCAGAGCGCGGGTTGGAATTGAAGCGGCAGGGTATTAATCCATTTCTACCAGTGGATATCTGCCTTGAGGCATTGGTGGCAAATGCCACCTTTGTTGCACGTTCCTTTGCTGGTGACCCCAAGCAATTAAAGGAGCTCCTTAAGGCTGCATTCAGCCACAATGGGATTGCAGTTCTGGATATTATCAGCCCGTGCGTCACCTTTCACAATAAGGAAAATACCCTGCATTCGTACACCTATGGAAAAGAACACGAGGAACCTCTGCATGAGATTGCCTATGTGCCAGCCCGGGATGATATTACCGTGGAGGATTTTGAGGAAGGTTCCAGCCGCGAGGTAACCCTGCACGATGGTTCCATAATTGTATTGAAGAAATTGAACCAGGATTATGACCCAACCAACAAAGCAGCGGCTTATGCACTGTTGGAGGAGTCTCATCGGAACCAGGAACTGATCACCGGGTTGATTTATGTGGACCCGGCAGTACCTTCCATGTTTGATGCGTATCATCTTCCGGAAACTGCATTAAACCGACTGCCGGAAAAGGATTTGCGTCCCACCCGGCAATCATTGGAAGAAATCAACCAATCCTTGATCTAGCCCGGTTATCCAAACAAATCAGAAGCCCCTCCATGAGCACAAATATGTCGAGGGGCTTTTTGATGATGCGGGGTGTGTTTAAGGCTGGTTGCCGGTATGGATGGGACGGTTTGGATCGCGAATCCACTCACTCCACGATCCAGCATACAACCAGCCGCCGGGAAGACCGGCAATTTCCATCGCAATCAAATGAAAACAGGAGGTCACACCCGAGCCACAATAGACAACTGTGCGTTCGGGCGGAATTCCATCCAAAAGGGAAAGAAACTGGGAGCGGAGTTCCCCGGCAGGCAGAAAATGCCCTCCGGAAGCAAGATTGGCTGTATGCGGTCGATTGACAGCAGACGGAATGTGACCCGCAACGGGGTCAATTGGTTCCTGCTCCCCCCGATACCGTTCCAAGGCACGGGCGTCTATGATTCTCCAGGTGGGGTCATTTATGATGGACGCCATTTGATCCGAATTCAGGAATCGATGAAATGTACCGGTCAGATCGCACTGGACGGATGAATTTTTCTCAATGCCAGATCGCACTGGACGGTTCTCGTAACCCCAACGAGGGAATCCGCCCTCCAGAACAGCCACTGCTGTGTGATTTAGCTGGCGAAGCATCCACCAGAGGCGGGCAGCAAAAGATCCGGCGGCAGAATCAACCACAACCACCTGTTTGGATGAATCAATCCCCCAGTTTCCCAGGGTTTCAATGAAATGGTGTGGGTCCGGCAACGGGTGGCGACCGAATTGCGGTGTCAATGGTCCGGATAGATCATGATCCATGTGCGCATAAATCGCTCCGGGGATGTGGGCAGCCTGGTATGCTGCATAGCCCCAGTCAGGTTTCATCAAGTCAAAACGGCAATCCACGATGACCCAGTCTGGATCATTCAGGTTCATTTCCAGTTCAGCGGGGGTGATAAAAGTAGTAAATGACATGAATGATCTCCTCCTGGCATTATATGTTGATCCGGTATGTCCGGTGTGCGATACACCAATTGGTGCCGATGGTTTCCATATCGGATTTGCTTTTGAAGTTACGTTCGTCCACCTGCACAAGGTACATTTTTTCCAGGTGTGGGCGTGAGCGCAGCGTTTGATCGAGTTCAGTGTAGAGAAGAATATTGGCACCCATTCCCTGGTATTGGGGCAGCAAACCGATTCCATTCCCATCAATAATCGGGGAGATGGATTTCTCCCTGAGGATGTAATACCATCCCAGGGGAAACAGCTTGCCGCGGGCGCGCTGCAAGCCACGGGAAATGTTTGCATACGTCAATGCAAACCCGGCAACCTCATTTCCCTTCATAATGATCTTAATATATCGGGGATCAGCGATTGCGATCATTGACCTGGCAATCAGGGAAAATTCCTCCGGGGTGGATGGATAAAACCCGGGATTGTTGCGAAATGCTTCATGGTGAATGCGATCCACTTCCGGGATGAGTGCGTACATTTCCTTCCGGCTGGTAAATGTTTTTACCCAGTACTCTCCCCGTTGTTTCAATCGTTCCGCAGCCTCATACATCCGTGGCGGGAAATGGGAGTTACGGTTCAGGATTCCTGTAAAGTGATCGGTTTCCTTCTCAAAACCAAACCGGTCCATATGGGTATTGTAGTAGGCATGGTTGTAATTCTGACCAACTGCTGGCAGATATTCAAAACCTTCCTTCAGCATGCCAATCGCTGCAGATCTCAGCATTCCACGCGGTCCCATCAGCCGGGTTAAACCGCGTTGTTTTGCCCATTCGAGGGCTGCTGTAAGTAAGCCATTTACAACCTGGGGATCGTCGATGAAATCTGCGTAGTAGAAAAAACCAGTGGTTTCCTGGTGGACTGCACAGTAATTCCGGTTATGGATAACCGCCAACCTGCCAAGCACCTCGCCTTCAGATTCGGCAATCAGGAATTCGGCATCCGAATGCTGATAAAAAGGATGGCGGTTCCGATCCAGTACCAGCTCCATGTCTGATATTAATGGAGGAACCCAAAATTTATTTCCTTTATATAGTTGAAACGGAAAGCGGATAAATTTCCGGACGTCTCTTTTTTGATTTGTATCAATTTTACGGATCTGCATGTTTAATCCTTAAGATGGGTATTCCAAATCGGGGTGGTCTTTGAGCATCTGAAGAAATTCGTTGACCAGGCGTGGGTCAAATAATTTTCCCGATTGGGAGCGCAAATAAGTGTAGACTTCATCTTCCTGCCAGGCGGAATGGTATGGGCGATCCCGCCGGAGACTATCCCATACATCCACAATCGAGAAGATGCGCGCCGCGAGTGGAATCTGCTCCCCGTGAAGTTTGTGCGGATAACCGGATCCATCCCAATGCTCGTGATGATAATATGGGATATCCACGCTGCGGCTCAGGTATGGAATGGGTGCCAGTATCTGCTGGGCGTAAATGGGATGCATTCTCATGATTTCCCATTCCTCATCCGTCAGGGCGGCTTTTTTATAAAGGATGGAGTCGGGGATGGCGATTTTGCCGATATCATGCAGAAACGCGCCATATCGGATGTGCGTCAGGTCTGGCTCGGTAATTCCCAGGTATGTTGACAGCCTGACTGTCATCTCGGCAACCCGGATGGAATGTCCCTGGATTTCCATATCCCTTAACTCCAGGGCTTTTGCCCATCCTTGGATGGTTGTATCGTACGCGATAATCAATTCCTGGTGGGAGTCTTGCAAATCCCGGATTAATTCTGCATTGTGGATGGCAATACCTGCCTGGTCTGCAAATGATTGCAGTTTATCCATCATGTCGGGTGTGTAAAAGCCCGGTGTGAGGCTGTCCAGGTTGATAAACCCAATCACCTGTCCACGTATGCGAATGGGAGCGCCCATGTATGACCTCACCATGTTGGATTCCTGGTAGACCACCCACATGGGATGATTGGTGGTGTTTGTGATCAGAATCGGTGTGCTGGTATAGTACATCCTTGCCAGCGTTTTCAAGTCATCCATGGTAAAAGTGGTACGCTCAATCCATTGCTGTAAACCATGTTCGGCATACCCATTTTCTGCCACAACCCTCACGACATTTTGCTCCGGATCAATCAGCATGATGTTGGCAAAATCATGTGGAATGACCAATCCAATATTTGTGAGGATCCGTTCCAGCACAATTTCATAATCCAGTGTACTGTTCAAAGCCGCAGCGGTATCCCGCAGGGATTCTGCCAGTAAGCGCAGTTCATGTTCAGACCGGGTGCGTTCTTCCAGCGCGATCTGTCTTTGTTCCACCGCTTCAACCATGTGGATAAAATTTTTCGCCAGGTCCTGGATTTCATCGAACCCGGCGGTGGCGGTGGCGATTTGATTGATCCGGCTGCCATCACCCACTGCAAGGGAATTGGCGGCTTCGCCAAGCTGTCCCAGGGGTGCAATCACTTTTTTGTGGGCTTCCTGGCGGATGCTGTATAAAACCAGCAGCCATAAACCGATGATCAGGACAACGGAAACCAGTGCGAAAAAGAGAAACGGTGCAAAGGCAGAAAAAAACGGAATTTGGGCAATGACAAGCCAGTCAATTTGATTAAGGGGGGAGATGGTCTGAATATAGGAACGATTGCGGGTAAAAATTAACCTGGAACTATCAGGGACAAGTTCGAATTGTTCCTGGTTGAGATACGAAAAATTAACTTGTTGAGCCACCAGGGAAAAATCCGGATGACCAAGAACTGTGCCGTGTCCATCCGTAATAAAGATCACCCGTCCATTTTGGGCATAGGACTCTGTGCGGATAACCTGTTGGAGCTTGGACAGGCTTAATTCACCAACAACCATTTGATTGGAAGGGAGCTTTTGGGAAATATAGACGGTCAAGGAGCCGGTTTTCGTGGAGATAAATGGTGAAGAAATCCTGATGGTATTATCCCCATTTCGGTTCCGGTAGTAGTCCTGGTTGGACATATCCAATCCAATGGATAAAGGATCATCCGGGCTGATTGCATAGATATTTGCCTCTTCATTGATGGCGTAGATGGTATCAAAATAAGGATTGGCTTCCTGCAGAATGGCTAGGTAGGCAGGGAGTTCGTTTTGTTGATGCAGTTCAGCGGCTTTCCCGGAAGAGAGAATTACTTCCTGGGCATTCTTGAGAAAATCATCCAACCGTAAAGATATGGAATGGGTCGCCTGCAACTGATCCTGGCGGATGTAGATTGAAGCAATAATGCTGGATAGCAAAGTCAACAAGATGGATAGCAGAATAACCGGTATCAATAATCTTTCGGTCAGAATATTCAGGAGTACTTTACTTAATGAATTTTGGTTTTGTTTCATGCCTGGTAGCCGCGGCAATCCAATTGCCACCTCTACTTAATCGACCCAATGGTATGAAGGAGTGCAAGGTTGGGGGTGCGAAAATCTCCGACAGGAAAACCTGAGATGACAACAACCTGCTCGCCAGGTTGGATGGCAGTTGAGGAAAGTAAAGCCTGTTCCAGGATTTTCAACATCTCTTCCACGGTAAATGCAAAGGGTACCAGAAACGGAGTAACACCCCAGTACATCCCCATTTTTTGATAGGTTGTTTTCTGGGGGGTGAATGCATAGATTGGTACGGTGGGGCGGGCTTTTGACATGAGGAGGGCGGTTTTTCCGGTTTGGGTGAAAACAGCAATACACCGGACATTCCGATCCTGGGCAAGTTCGCGAGAGGCGCGCGTCATGGAAACAGCATCATCCTGGGTGATTGCTTCCGTGGCAGTATCGGCATGTCCCCAGGATGGAAAATTTTCTTCAGCTTCCAAAACAATTTTTGCCATCATCTGGACTGCCTCCAGCGGGTAGCTGCCACTGGCAGTTTCACCGGACAGCATCACCGCGTCGGTGCCGTCAAAAATTGCATTGGCAACATCCGATGCCTCGGCGCGGGTGGGACGGGGGTTGTGTATCATCGAATCCAGCATTTGGGTGGCTGTAATGACAATCTTGGCATGCCGGTTTGCCATGCTGATAATTTCCTTCTGGATAATGGGGACAGCTGCCGGTGAGGTTTCCACACCGAGATCCCCGCGTGCAACCATCACGCCATCGGCTGCATGAACAATATCGTGCAGATTCTCAATTGCTTCCGGCAATTCCAGCTTGGCAACAATTGGCGTATTCGCCTGAGTGGGACATAACTGTCGAATTGTTTTTCGGACGGTCTCGATATCCTCTGCTGTGCGGACAAACGAGATGGCTACCACGTCCACGCCCTGTTGAAGCCCAAACGCCAGGTCTTCGCGGTCTTTTTCCGTGAAACCGGGGATATCCACATGTGTTCCCGGCAGATTGACACCTTTGTGAGAGAACAGGACGCCTCCCAATGTCACCCGGGCTTCCACCGCATCTTCTGAAACGTCCGTTACTTCCATTTCAAGGTGTCCATCATCCATTAAGATTCGATTACCGGGACGGACACAATGGGTCAAATTGGGTACGTCCATCGGGATGATGGTTCCTTCCATCCCCTGGGGGGCTTCTTCTGCCTGGGTGAGCAGGACGGATTGACCTGCCTTGAGTTGAACCCCTTCCGGGGGTAATTTTCCCACCCGGAGCTTGGGTCCCTGCAAATCCTGTAAAATGCTGATGGGTTTTCCCATTTCAGCGGACAGCTTGCGAAGGATGGCAATGACGGCAGCATGCCCGGCATGCGTTCCATGGGAAAAGTTCAAACGCGCCACATCCAGACCTGCCTGGATAAGCTGCCGGATGGTGTTTTCATCCTGGCTGCTTGGACCCAACGTGCACACTATCTTGGCGTTTCGCAACATGTTAGCCTCCATTCGGATGCTGCCTGTAATCAACCTGCACCTCAATTAAACCACAATCCTGCAACAACCCTGGTGGATTGTGCCAACAAGTTTTAAATCGCATGCCAAAGGTTGATTTATATGTAATTTAATTGTTTCGCCTGGGCAGTCAAATCATCCCGAAAATCCGGATGGGCAATTGATATCAATGCCTGGGTCCTCTGGCGGATGGTCTTTCCGTACAGGTCCACCATTCCATATTCGGTGGCGATGTAATGAACATGGTTGCGGGATGTCACCACACCTGCACCTGGTTTTAGCATGGGGACAATGCGGCTGATGATGGTACCATCCTTCAAGGTGGTTGTTGATGGCAGTGCAATGATTGGCAATCCGCCATCCGACAGGGATGCCCCGTAGATGAAGTCCATCTGTCCGCCAACGCCGCTGTATATCTTTGTACCAATGCTATCAGAACAAACCTGTCCGGTCAGATCAATTTCAATTGCCGAGTTAATGGCAACCATGTTTTTGTTTTGGGCGATGATAAAGGGATTATTGACATACTCGGTACGGCGGATCTCGATGAGAGGATTATTGTGAACCCAATCATACAGTCGACGGGTACCCAGGATAAATCCTGCGGTAATCTTTCCGGTATGGATGGTTTTCCGGCTGCCGTTGATGATGCCTTTTTCCACCAGGTCAATGACACCATCTGAAAACAGTTCGGAGTGGATTCCCAAATCTTTCTTCTCGTACAGGTAACCCAGAACGGCATCCGGAATCCCTCCAATTCCCAATTGCAGGGTCGCCCCATCCGGAATTCGCTCAGCGATAAAACCGGCAATCCGCTGTACCAATTGATGGTCTGTGTCATTGGTCATTGGAAGTTCTGCAAGGGGTTCGTCCACTTCCACAATGGCACCCAGTTGTGTTACATGGAACAGGGTATCTCCCATCATGCTGGGCATTTGCTTGTTGACCTGGGCAATCACCAGTTTTGCCGATTCTGCCTGGCTGCGCGTGAGACCGGCTTCAATCCCCAACCGGCAATACCCATCCTCGTCCGGCGGAGAGATGTGCACCAGGGCAACGTCCAGTGAGAGAATCCCTTTTTGAAAGAGGAGGGGGAATTCGGAAAGCAGAACAGGGGTAAAATCGGCTCTGCCTTCATGAATTGCCTTGCGGACATTATGGCTGACAAAAAAGGAATTGACCCTTAAGTGCCCTTCCATCTCCGGGCTGACGTACTCCGAACCGGCTACCGTGAGTGCCTGGCATAATTCAACGTTTTGCAGGTTGGGTGCATATTCAACCAGTGCGGATAACAGGTGGAGAGGGACGGAGCAGTTTCCCGTTAAAAAAACCCGGTCGCCGGATTTTATCAGGCGAACTGCTTCCAATGCGGTCATGCGATGGGATTGATAATATTGTTTCCAGTCCATGATGGTAATCCTGTGGAAGTGAGATTAATAAAAACGGCAGCCAATAAAAAACTGGCTGCCGTTTTATTTGGGTAACTAATCCATCAAGAGGATTTCCCGGATGATGGGGAGTGCCCAATCGATGGTTTCTTTGGAGATGATGAGCGGCGGGGCAAAACGGATTACGTGCTCGTGGGTTTCTTTGGCAAGGATACCACCTTGCTGCAAAGCCTCGCAGAAACGACGGGCACCACGGGCTTCCGGCTTTAATTCCACACCGATGAGCAAACCCTTGCCGCGAACTTCCCTGATGTGCCTGCTGGGGATTTCGGCAAGTTGTTCAATGAAATACTCACCCATGGCGGCGGAATTTTCCACCAGGCGTTCATCCACCAGGACTTTGAGGGCAGCCCGTGCAATTGCCGCTGCCAGCGGATTACCGCCAAATGTGGAGCCATGTTCTCCGGGTTTGAACAAACCCAGGATGGCTTGGTCTGCCAAAACTGCCGAAACCGGGTAGAATCCGCCGGATAGTGCCTTGCCAATGATTACCATGTCCGCCCGGACATCTTCATGGTTGCAGGCAAATAATTTACCGGTACGCCCCAAGCCTGTCTGAATCTCATCTGCAATCAAGAGAACATTGTTCTGCTGACAAATTTCGCGGATCCTTTTGAGGTATCCGGCAGGCGGGATGATAACGCCAGCTTCTCCCTGGATCGGTTCAATCATAACAGCAGCGGTATTGGCAGTGATGGCGTTCTGCAATGCTTCTGCATTTCCGTAAGGAACCGGTACAAATCCTGGCGTGAAGGGACCAAAATCATCCTTGTATAGCGGTTCAGATGAGAAGGATATGATGGTGGTGGTGCGACCGTGGAAATTGTTTTCAGCAACGATGATTTCTGCTTTATGCCGCGGGATGCCTTTGATTACATAACCCCATTTGCGGGCAAGCTTGATGGCGGTTTCAACTGCTTCTGCGCCACTGTTCATTGGCAGGCACATTTCATAACCCGTCAATTCGGATATTTCCTGGTAGAAAAGCGGCAGTTGATCGTTGCGGAATGCCCGCGATGTGAGGGTGATTTTCTGTGCCTGCTCCTGCATGGCAGCCAGGATGCGGGGATGGACATGTCCCTGGTTCAGGGCGGAATAGGCGCTAAGGCAGTCAAGATACTTCTTTCCATCCACATCCCAAACCCAAACACCCTCTCCGCGGTTCAGAACCACATCGAGCGGATGATAATTGTGGGCACCGTAGCGTTCCTCAAGCTGAATATAATCCTGGGTGTTCATGTCCGGCATCCTTTCTTCCACACAGTTCACCGATCAGGCTTTGCCAAGCAGGTGGACAAGAATGGCTTTCTGCGCGTGCAGGCGGTTGTGCGCTTGTGGGAACAGGGCGGAATGTGGACCATCCGCAACTTCGTCAGTGATTTCCTGTCCACGATGGGCAGGCAGGCAGTGCAGCACAATCACTTCGGGATCTGCTTCGGCAACCAGTTTTGCGTTAACCTGATAGGGTGGGAATACCAATTCGCGTTTTTTGGATTCTGCTTCCTGTCCCATGCTGGTCCAGGTATCCGTATAAATCACATGCGCGCCGCGCACGGCTTCGTGGGGGTCGCGTAGGAAATTGAGCTTTACACCGGTGCGGGCGGCAATCCGCTTGCCAATTTCCACAGCAGTAGGTGTGATGTCATAATCTTCAGGATTGGCAATTGTAAAGTTGGCACCCAGGCTGGCAGCCACGTGCATTAATGAAACTGCAACATTGTTCCCATCGCCGATATAGGTAATATTGAGACCTTTGAGGGTGCCGAATTTTTCGATGATGGTCAGGGCATCTGCCATACCCTGGCATGGGTGGTTGTAATCGCTCAAGCCGTTAATTACAGGAATGCTGGACCATTTTGCCAGCTCAAGGATGTGATCATGAGAAAAGACCCGCGCCATGATTGCATCCACGTACCCGGACAGGACGCGCGCCACATCAGCGATGGATTCGCGCTGACCAAGACCGATCTCGTTGGGGGAGAGGTACAGGGCATCGCCACCCGCCTGGCGCATAGCCATGTCGAAACTGACACGGGTGCGCAAGCTGGGTTTTTGGAAGATCATTCCAAGGACTTTCCCTTGCAGGAGGGGAGGATTGCCGCCGGAGAAGTGTTCCTTCTTGAGGCGGATTGCCAGGTCCAAAAGAGCCTGCAATTCTTCCGACGTATAATCGGACACAGCCAGAAAATCTTTTTTCATAGGTTCTCCTTGTGACTTTTAAATAGAAATACCAACGCCAGCCGAAGTATAACACAACGATATTTTATGGATAGGGATTTTTGTATGGACTCGACGCGAGGAATGTCAAGCCATTTGGGGAGGAAAATTTTTCCGGGTTAAGTGGTTTTTTGGGTTTTGCGGATGGCATCAGCAACCATGCTGTCCATCACCGGGTAGGCAAGCGGTCCGAGGAAATTATTCAAATGATACAACATGCGATTGTCAAACCCCGGGACAATGATATAAGCACCCCGGGCAGCTTTGCGAAGGATATATTCAGCAACAGCTTCCGGCTGCATCACCCTGGCTGACCTGGAAATTTCGCGGGTAACGGCAGGTTTAATCGGTGTTTCGTAAGCAAGCTGGGGCGTATCCACGTCTGCCGGAAAAACAATGGACATGCGGATGCCGCGGGGTTTCACCTCCGCCCGGATGGTGTCGGTGTATCCCCGTACGGCAAATTTTGACCCGGAGTAAGCGGAATATCCATAAACACCCACGAAACCGGCACTGGAGCAAAGATTGATGATGTGACCGCTCCTGCGCTCCACCATCCGGGGAAGAACAGCCTGGGTGGTGTGAACGGTTCCAAAATAATTCACTTCCATTAATGAGCGATAAATGTCAAGGGAAGTATCCTGGAATTCTGCCGGGTGGGTTATCCCGGCACTGTTAATGAGAATATCAGGGCAGCCGTTTTCATCGATGAAATTCTGCAACCCGGCTGTGATTGCCTGGTAATCAGCAACGTCCGCCTGCAGGATGCCTGTTTTTTGGTCGGCATTCTGGCGATGTATTTGCAGCCCAGCTTCTGCCTCCAATAGTGCATCCTGCCGTCTCGCCAGGAGGTATACATTCGCTCCAAGCTCCATCAGTCGGTTGGCAAGCGCCAGTCCAATTCCGCTGGATCCGCCCGTTATCAGGACACTTTTCCTTTGATAGTGATAGTAGGATTGCCAGGCCATTTTTGGTTAATGCCCGCAATGGGAGCAGGAACCACCGGAACAACCGTTGCATCCCCCGCCAGACCCGGAGATGGCATGTCCATCGCTCTGGCAATTGCATACAGAAAGTGCGCGCCGGGTTTCTTCGCTATGGCAATTCTTACATTCAATGGGGGAATCAGCGTCTTTCATGGAACGAAGGGCATCAAATTTATGTCCGCATGTCTGGCAAATATATTCGTAAATCGGCATTTTAACCTCACTCCATTCAATAAACCTTGAAAATTTTACCCCATATCAGAAAAACCGGGTAGCGGTGGTATTAAACCAATGGTTTAAAGCAAAACGAGAGTATCCAGCAGGATGCGGGCAAGAATGGTTTGACGGATTACCGTCCGACGGTCCCGTTCTTCAATGGTGCGTCCGCTGAACAGGGATTTGGACAGGACGGGAACATCCGATATTTGCAGGAGTGCAGCAATTGGGATCCCGACCAGGCTGGCAGCCCGAAATGCGGCTGCAGTTTCCATTTCCACTCCGATACAGTTATATCTGCTGCTCCAATCTTCCAGACGGAAAAATTGGGCAACAATACTGTCTGTGGAAAAAACAATCCCCTCATGGAGGGCTACCTGTTCTTTTGAACACGCCGATACTGTGTGACTGCGTAATAATTCAAACACACTCTGATCTGGCATGGAGGATTGCCCAAACAGGTCGTTGGGTTGAATTGCAGGATCAAGATAGCGGGTAAAACCATCCCCGATGATGGAAGTGGTGGGTAAAACCAGGTCGCCAATGGACATACCGGGGCGCAGTCCTCCAACTGAACCCGTGAACAGGATCACCTCACAGGGCGTTGCTGCAAGTGCCAGGATGGTATCACCGGTTTGTGGCGCGCCAATTCCAGATCGAATCACGCTGAATTTCTGTTCCTGGTACACCAGGGTATAGATCTGGTTTTCCACAACCACCTGTACATCCGCAAGGAGCGAGAATATGTCGGCTCTCCAATTGGGCATGATGATGACCCTGGCATGGATTTCCTCTGGATCACAGTGTAGTGCGCTTTGGGCAAGAACCTTTGGGGAAAGTTGGTAACGATCCAGTTGAAAAAATTCCGGGATTTGTTTTTTGATCATGTCCAGCCTCCAAATCGCAGCCAATACGCGGTGATTCCAAAGGCAATCGCCACATTGAGTGTGCGTTTAAATCCCACCATGGGGATCCATATTTTGCGATCACACATTTCCAGGATCCCTGGATCCACACCTGCCACCTCACTGCCAACCACCAGTACGATTGGAGAACCGGCGAGTTCTCCGGTGATCTCCGGCAGGGAAACCGACCCTTCAGATACTTCCAATGCCCAAATGCGCATTCCATTGGATTTCAATTTCCGGGCGCAGTCCACGGCATTCGGGTAAATGCTCCATTCCACGATTGTTTCCGCTCCGAGGGCAGTTTTTGATACCCGCGGATGGGTTGGGGGAGGGGTCAAACCGCACAGGTGCAGGTGGCGCAGACCGGCACCATCTGCGGTGCGAAACATGGAGCCAACGTTAAACGCGCTGCGGATATTGTCCAAAAGCGCTTCCACTTGTGGACCCGGGACCGTTGGCTGGCGTGGGTTGGGGTCGGGAGGAATGTGGGGAAGAGGGACTATTTGGGTTGGATGCCCGCAACGCGGGCAGGAGGTGGAATCTGATTGTCCGGCGGCTTCCGGGTAGCGAAAGCGACATGACTTTTGTGTACATTGACGAAAAACCGGAGGAGTGGACATCTCAGCCTGGGTGAATCAATGCGTAGAGACGGGGAACCTGTTCCAATAAAACCCGGGTTTCTGTCCGCCAGCGAAAGATTTCCCCGATTCCGCCATATTCGAAGGATACCAGGGCAGGCTCGCTCCACTCTCCGGAGCGGATTCGATCAAAACACCAGGAAAGGTTTTTCCAGTCGGAGTTATCCAGTTCCAAATGATCCACCAGGATGCCATCCGAGGGCTGGGGTCCGATCCCGGTGATGTGAAATTCCCGCAATCTATCCAGTGGCAGGTTGAGGATATAAGTTAACCAGTCCCATCCAAGGTTCATGGTGGTCAGGCGGGCATGGGCAATATCAAACAGGAACTGGCAGCCCGTTTCAGTGACAACCTGGTTGATTACACTGGTATGCGCCATGGGGATCAGATAATCCGTCCCGAAGGAGAGGACGGGCATGTTTTCAATAACAACTGAATCCTTACCGTACCGGTTCACAAGCATCTGTACATCGTCAATGGCATTGCAGATTGTCTGCTGGACGCGCGGATGATCACCTGGGTTGAGGTCCTTGGGAGCGCAGAGGTGGAGATTTATGAACGGGGTTTGCGTTGCCTGGCGAATCTGGTCTATCATTGTCCAGTCCGTCTCCCTCAGGCTTCCATCCCCGGCACACAGGGGGAAGTGGACATATACCGGCTTCGTTTTGCTTGCAGTTTCAATCATATCCTGCCAATCCGGGCACTTGTAGACGTCAAATTTCACTTGACCGGAATCGAGAAGTAAATGCAATTCCCTGGAATAATTAACGGCAAGTTTCATGGGATCAAATCGTGATGACCGAATCGGCTTCCATCATGGCGGTTAGAATATCCCCCATGCCGCCGATAATGCCAATCCGCACCTTGTCGACGAGCTGCAGGGTGTTCAGGCAGGTCTGGCATAAAATCAGACGGCCCCCCAATTGTTCCAGGTGGTGTAATTGTGCCAGGACGGGTGATCCCTCACATGCCAGACGGACACCTTCCGTATAAAAGCAGATGGCAGCTGGCAGGTTATCGGTTTGGGCAAGCAGGGATAAAAAAGTACCGGCAAGCCTTTCCCTCAGGTCCTGGTGATCCGTCTTACCCATCCCTGAATTTGTGATGAGGAAGACAATGGACTTTGATGCACTCATATTTCAACCTCCATCAGGATGGTTTTCATCCGGGTAATTCGGGTGGAGAATGGATCCATACCCATGACAAGCAACACTTCTTCCGGTCGCCCTGTTGCACCTTCGCGGGCTGCCAGTTGTACCATGAATGATTGGGGGATGCTGGAATTTACTTCCAGCTTCTCAATAAGGGGGCGTAAATCATAAGTTTTTCCCCGTCGTTCCCTGGGAAGGGTGACTGCCTGTTGGATGCTGAAAATTTTGGTTTCCAGGTCAGCTTCTGGAATTGGTTCCAACAATGTGACCTGGTAGAGGGAGGAAAGAACCCGGGTTTGCAGGGTGGGGCTTCGCAAATCCACCAGGTTTATTCTGGTAATGATCATGCTGGCTGGGGAAGCTTTCTGGATGGCTGTCCGGATGCATTCCAGGTCCGGTTCCTCCATTTCCAGCCAGACATCCACAATCTCATCCAAGGATAGAAAGCCGAGTGGAAGGGGACAGGCTTGTTGAATGCGCGGCTGGGGATGAAATCCCTGGCTGTATGCCAGCGGGAGCCCTGCCCGGCGGATGGTACGCTCCCAGACCATTTGCATATCCAGGTTGCCGGTATACCGCATTCCTTCCCCTTTTTCGTAGGTAATGCGAATGCGGATCATCCTTCACGCTCCAATAATGGACTGGTTTGACTGCTGGAAGGAGCGGAGCCAACTTCGGGGCATTTCCATCCATTACCGGGATTTTCTCTGCGCAGTCTGGTAAATGCGGGCAGGATGCCGCAAGCATAACAGTGCTGCCGACAGTCACCCCGCAGAATCCCTTGCAGGCTGTTTTGATATTCTTCAAGCAAATAGGACTTCCGAACTCCTGGTGATATGTGATCCCACGGGAATACTTCATCCAGGAAGCGGGTACGATGGGTATAAAAAGCCGGGTCAAGTCCATGTTCTTCAAACGCTGTCAGCCACAGGTGATCGTGGTGTTGATCCTGCCAGGCATCAAATTTGGCACCTTTTTGCCAGGCACTTAAAATAACTGCCGACATGCGCCTGTCGCCACGCGCCAGCCAGGCTTCCAGCATGGTTTCCCGGGGATCGGTCCAATTCATTTTTAAGCCAGGACCCCGAAGGTTTTGTTGCAGGAGCCGGATCTTGGCATTGATCTGCTCTTCGGTATCACAGGAGACCCATTGGAAAGGTGTGTGGGGCTTGGGGACAAACGTGGCAATTCCAGTATTTAAGGAAGCCCGCCGCCCGATCATTTTTCGCCCCTCGGCAATGACCAGCTGGCACAGTTCGGCTATGGCGGCAACGTCTTCCAGGGTCTCGGATGGGTGCCCGATCATGAAATAGAGTTTGATGGTCTGCCAGCCGCGTGAATAAATGGCGCGGGCGGTTTCCAACAATTGCTCTGATGGAATTGGCTTGTTGATGATATTCCGCATACGGTCGGTGGCTGCTTCGGGGGCAAGCGTGAATCCTCCCTGGCGGGAGCTGCGAAGCTGCTCCAGCAGGTCAACCGAGAAGGATTCAATCCGGAGGGAGGGCAGGGAAATGGTCAGGTGGGGGCTGGCAATCTCCTGGCTGATGCGTTCAACAAGCGTTTGAATTTGCGTATAGTCGGAAGAGGATAGGGATAGAAGGGCAATATCCTCAAATCCGGTCTGATTCAATGCCGATTGGATGGTTGACAGAATCTGATCTACAGAGCGTTCCCGCACCGGGCGATTCACCATGCCTGCATGACAGAAGCGGCATCCGCGAGTGCAGCCGCGCATGATTTCCACCGCGACCCGGTTATGAACAACACCGATGGATGGGACGATAAACCGGGTGGGGGGTGGGGGAAGTTTGCCAACAATCCGCTTGGTGATTGTGCCGGGAACGGAAGACTCCAGGCGGTTCATGGACTTAAATGTGCCATCAGGGTGGTATGTGGGCTCATAAAACCGCGGAACGTACACCCCCGGAATTTGAGTCAGCAGGTATAACAGTTCCTCGCGGTTTCCTCCAGACCCTTTCCAGTGTTGGTGCAAATCCACAATTTCGTGAATAACCTCTTCGCCTTCACCAATTACAAAGGCATCGATGAATGGAGCCATCGGTTCCGGGTTGTAGGTTGCGTGTCCCCCCGCAATGACAAGGGGATCGTGGATGCTGCGATTCGCACTGATTACCGGTATCCCGGAAAGGTCCAGCAGATTCAAGGTGTTGGTAAAGAGTGTTTCATACGGGAGCGTAATTCCCAGAACGTCAAAATCACGCACAGCATGCCGGGATTCAAGGGCATACAGCGGAATTTCGTTGGACCGCATGGCAGCTTCCATGTCCAGCCACGGTACATAAACACGTTCTGCCAGCACATCCGGGCGATCATTGAGAGATTCATAAAATATAGCCAGTCCAAGGTTGGGAACCCCAATATCATAGATATCAGGGAAAGCCAGTGCCACATGGGTCTGCACCGAATCCCAATTTTTTATCACCTGGTTGTACTCGCCACCCACATAGCGACCCGGTTTTTCAACCCTGGGAAGAATATGTTCCAGGCGCGCCTGTATTTCATGAGGATTTAGCAATATTCATCTCCCGGCTTGGAATTGAAGAATTATACCCTACTCATTGGAGGACTAAAATGTTGCTTTGTACATGCCGCCATCCACGGGGAACATCATTCCAGTAATATAGGAAGCTGCCGGGGAGACCAGGAAGGCGGCAACGTTGGCAAATTCTTCAGGATCTGCCAATCTCCCAAAAGGACTATCCTTCGCCTGTTTATGAATTTCTTCTTCAATGGTGGAATGATTAATCCTGGCGCGGTGAGTCATTAACTCGGTGACCCGCTCCGTCTCCGTCCACCCGGGAAGGATGGAATTGAACCGAATGCCCTGATGCCCCAATTCCAGTGCCAGCGTTTTTGTCAGTCCAACCGTGGCAGCCCGGATACTGTTGGACAGAACCAGGTTGGGTTGGGGAAGCTTCACTGAGATCGAGGTAACCGTCAGCACACTGGCAGCGGAGGATTTGCGTAGTGCTGGAAGGGCGGCGCGGATCAGGCGCACCTGGCTCATGAACTGTAATTCAAAAGCATATTGCCATGCGGCATCATCAAAGGTTTCGAAGGATCCGGCGGGTGGACCCCCGGCATTGGCAATGACGATGTCCAGTCCCCCGCATATGGCAATTGTTTCGTCCACCAACTGCTGCGGGAAGGATGGGGCAGTCATATCGCCGGGCAACGCGTGGCAAGTGGAGCCGGTATCCTCAGTAATTTTCCGGGCAGATTCCCGGACAGATTCAGGGTTGCGGCTGTTGATGACCACAATGGCTCCTTCTGCTGCCAGCTGGTGGGCGGTGGCAAATCCCAACCCGCGGCTTGCCCCTGTAACAAGAGCGATTTTATTCTTTAGTTTTAGATCCATGATTTGCTCCTTTGACGAGTATCATTAAACCATCTCGATGCAATGATCGATTACTTCCACGTTTAACCAGGTTTGTTCAACGGAATCCAGTACCTGCTGCAGGACGCGCTGATTGTGGCTGGAATCATTACTGATTATGGCGCAGGCAATCACTGACTCCTGCCAGCGATCCTGTAAATCGGTTTCGGCAGCCGAGATGTTGAAATCCCGGTGAAGCCGCGCAAGGATTGGCTGGAGTTGGCTGCGCTTTTCCTTTAAGGAGTGGCAGCCAGGCATCCGCAGGTGGAGCGTGAGAAGTCCGATCACCATGTCTTTACTGTAATCGATTCCGGATGGTGCGTCAACCACAAAAATCATGCCCTTGCGCTCCTGTCTCCGGTTGAGTACAATGACGCATTGTGTAAATATTGCAGGAAAAGAGTTATGCATGGATAATCAGACCCACCCGACCGATTTGGATGCCGCTTACCAGGGAGCCCTGGATTTTCTTTACCAATTTGTGGATTACAGTCTGACGCGCAACTTGCGGTATAGCCCGGAGAAGTTCGATCTGTCCCGGATGTATGAATTGATGGAGCTATTGGGGAACCCCCACCGGGCTTACCCGGTCATCCACGTGGCGGGGACAAAGGGAAAAGGATCCACGGCAGCCATGATTGCCAGTGCCTGCCAGGCGGCAGGTTACAGGGTGGGTTTTTATACCTCTCCCCACCTGATTGAGTACACTGAGCGGATCCAGGTCAACCGGCAGGAGATCTCAAAAGCGGAACTGGTTCATCTGGTCGATGAGATCAGACCCTTGACGCAGGTGGTTGAAAAACTGACCACGTTTGAACTGACAACGGCGATCGCCTTCCTGCACTTTGCCAGGCAAAAGGTGGATGTTGCGGTTGTGGAAGTTGGGCTGGGGGGCAGGCTGGATGCCACCAATGTGGTTTCTCCACTGGTCTCTGTAATCACTTCCCTTTCAATGGATCACATGGCAGTACTGGGAAATACCCTGGCGTTGATTGCCGCTGAAAAAGCGGGGATCATCAAGCCGGAGCGCCCGGTTGTGCTGGCACCACAAAAAGATGAAGCCCGCCTGGTTGTGGAGCGGATTGCAGCGGAAAGGAATTCCCCCCTCACCGAGGTCGGACGGGATCTGTTTTTTGCGCCCTGGTCACGCACACTGGATGGTCAGGTGATGCTGGTTTGGGGGGCGGAGGAGCAGCCCCTTGTGAATGAATTTATCGAGTCTGCCGGACGGTCGGCGTGGGAGCCTGTGCGGTTAAATATTCCACTGCTTGGATACCATCAGGTGCAAAATGCTGCCACTGCATACGCAGCTTTACAGGTGGCAAACCGGGAAGGACTCCTGGTCAGCAGTCAGGCAATTCGGCAGGGATTTGCACAGACCCACTGGGGTGGACGGTTCGAGTTATTGCGAAGGAACCCACCCATCGTCCTGGATTCTGCCCATAACCAGGATTCGGCTCTCAAACTCCGGTTGACAATTGATGATTATTTTCCCGGAAAACCGGTCATCCTGGTATTTGGTGCATCGGAAGATAAGGATGTCTGTGGAATGTTTTCCGAATTGCTGCCCCGGGTTCGCAAGGTGATTGCAACCCAATCCACCCACCCCAGAGCACTTGACCCCAACCAACTGGTGGAAATGGCACATCGCTGTGGTTGTTCGGCAATGGCAGTTGTGCCCATTGAGGAAGCCTTGCTGGAAGCCTCGCGGTTGGCGGGTACGGAAGGTATGGTGGTGGTGACCGGCAGCATCTTTGTTGCTGCGGCTGCCCGGGCGGCATGGGACCTGTTGATGCAGGCACAAAAGGATGGGAAACCTGGATGCGGGGTATAATTCAGCTGGAGCAAGCATATAATGAAAAATGATCAATGGTTTCCCCGATCCGAGCAATCGGATGATTTCATGTCGGCTTTGCAGCAAAGAACAGAAGAACTGTATCAAATTCCAGATGGCGAACCCGATGAAAACGGAATGATCGACCTGCCCGTTCTTGTACTGCGGGATGTGGTGGTTTTCCCGCGCATGGTTTCGCCGATCTTTGTACAACCCGGCATAAATCTTGATGCCATTCAGGATGCACAGTTCAATTATGAAACCATGGCAGCCCTGGTCTTAAAGGATCCGGATATAGAAGATCCCAAGCAGGACGATTTCCTGCCCGTGGGTGTGGAGGTTGCTGTTGGACGCTTGTTGGAGATGCCGGATGGCAATCAATCTGCCCTGATTCAGGGACGGCACCGGCTGGAAATCATTGAATTTACGCAAACAGAACC